>Ga0172368_10000654_pt1 | contig 49212 bp, 42 predicted proteins | sample Lak11m_FD_114540 | JGI IMG/M metagenome (GOLD analysis project Ga0172368, IMG submission 114540) | Freshwater microbial communities from Kabuno Bay, South-Kivu, Congo - kab_022012_11m | ecosystem: Environmental > Aquatic > Freshwater > Lake | place: Democratic Republic of the Congo: South-Kivu... | reverse complement strand
TCTTTCCGGAAAGAGGGTTGTGCAAATGATAAAACCACCAGGACAATTATCAAAATCCTGAGCATCAATAACAATAGGTCCTGAAGGTTTCTGCGGTTCCGTTGTGAGGATTCGATTTCATTCAGGAATTTCAGCGAGCTGAAATAGATGGTTCTGGTTTTCCTGAAATTCAGCAAATGGATCAGTACCGGGATCGCGGTCAGTAATAACCCATACAATATATTCGGATGCTCAAAAACCATCGTGTCAGAAATTGGCCTGTAGCTTGAGGTTTATTCTTCTTCCAGTCAGATAGTTGGGAATTGCATAAAGATTGTTGCTGATATCCTTGATCCAAATATGGGACATAGTGTTATTAATGCCAAGCAGATTAAATACCTCCAGACTCAGCCATAAGGATTCAAAGTCTTTGAGGATCTTTTTAGTCGAGGGCTTATTTCCGTCGATCAGAATTTTGGAGAAACCCAGGTCGACTCTCCTGTAGGGAGGAATTCTCAGGGAAGATTTCAGTTCCTGACTTCCAATGGGACCAAATGGCAATCCTGACCCGAAAAGAATGCTGAGGTGAGCTTTATAGGAGCGGTTATTCGGGAGATAATCCTGGAAAAAGAGGGCAACGTTAACCCGTTGGTCGGTAGGCCTTGGAATGAAGCCAACCGTATCGCCTTCGATGTCCTCCTGTGTCTGCATAACGGAAAGGTTGGCCCAGGATTCTATTCCCGGAACGAATTCTCCGTTGACCTTAAAATCGAGGCCGGCAGCATATCCGCGTGAGAGATTGTCACCGTAATATCTGATCCTGACATTATCCACTTCATACGGGATCAGGTCCCACATAAATTTGTAATAGAGTTCCGTAGTGAATTTGAATGGCCGGTTCCAGGCCATAAAATAGTAATCTGTTCCGCCGACGAGGTGGAATGATTTCTGAGCTTTGACATCAGGATTCATCATTCCCTCAAGGTTTCGGAATTCTTTAAACAGGGCAGGCTGGTGATAGGCTCCTGCCGAAAAGCGGAACTGGAGATCATTTTCCCAGGAAGGCAGGAAAGAAACACTGATTCTGGGACTGATCAGCCATTCCTTATTGATCCAGGTATGCGTGGTGCGGATGCCACCTGAGAGGATGAGCTTACCTGATTGAAAGGTGTGGTCCCAGGAATCCCTGAGGTAGAAAGTAGCCTGAGGATTGCGCAGGTCGGACTCGGAAAAGTGGGTCTGCCACAAATACACCAGGGAATCGGAATAGGGCAGTGAATAGCCGGCCGAATCCATCATGGTCCACTCCTCAATTTTGTCGGTGAAATAATTGTACTGATATCTCGCACCCCACTGGACGGCATGATGACCAGGCATCCATTTGCCTTTGTAATCAACGCTGAAAACATTGGCCTTTAACTTATTGCGTGCGTGATCGAGAAAAGTTCCGATCCCGATATTGAGGATGCTGTCGGCGAAATTATCTGAGTTGAGCCGCTTATCGAGCTCATTAAGAAGGTATTGTCCCTGGATATCAAAAGATTCGGTTTCCTCGGTACGAAATGCGGAGGCTATCCATTTCATTTCCAGCTTCTCACCCGGATGATAGGTAGCCGTGGCGGCCCCGGTGTATGTTGTGAAAGCATCCACCTCTTTGCCGTCGAACCAGATTTTCAGCTGAATGGCATCCTGCACGGTGCCGAAGGAGGTTTCTCTGTCAACCGGAATGAAATCGTACCGGTTATCGGCGATGTTGCCAAGAAAACTCAGCTCCCACTCATCCGACAGGTCATATGTCAGATACGTCTGTATATCAAAGAATTTTGGATTGTAATCCCCCTTGGTTTCGAGGCTGTTCAATAGATACTTGTTGGATTTATACCGGATGCCTGTCAGGTAGGAGAATCTTCGGTTTCGGCTGGTTCCTTCGAGATGGAGTGACCCGCCCATCAGACTCAGGCTCGAAGAACCTGCAAAAAAGGTGGGCTTGCGGTACCGGATGTCAAGAACGGATGACATGCGGTCACCGTACCTGGCATCGAAACCGCCGGCAGAAAAGAGAACCGAGGAGACCATATCCGTGTTGATGAAACTGAGTCCTTCCTGCTGCCCTGAACGGATCAGGAACGGACGATAAATTTCAATATCGTTGACATAGACGAGGTTTTCATCAAAGTTTCCGCCTCTTACAGAATACTGAGAACTCAATTCGTTGGAAGAGACCACCCCCATCATGGTTTTAACAATACCCTCAAAACTGCCAGATGCATTTGGGAGGTTGGAAACTGCCTTAGGATCAATTCTTATCAGATTTGTGCCAGGGTCTCTGTCAGCACGGATCACCACCTCACTGACGCTTTCAACGGAAGATAACAGGGTGATATCGATCTTAATCTCCGAAGGATCGGGGTACTTTGAGGGTTCCACCAGTACCTCTTGCCGGGCATATCCGACTTTGGAAATGGCCAGTAGAATTTCTGTTTTTCGGGTGGTCGAAAGCCTGAAGTTGCCAAGCAGATCGGACGTGGTTCCGTTAGATGTGCCGAGAACCACAATGTTTGCCAGGTCGATTGCGGAACCGTCCTTTTCGTGGATCTGACCGGAGATTTTTATCGAATTCTGGGCTGCCAGAGTACCGGCTGATAATAGAAGCAGCGCCGCAGAAATAAAAAATTGCCGGGATATCCTGTTGCAAACCAATTTATTACTTCTTTTTGAAGTCACCGTTTTTGAGAGCTTTAAAGAATTGAGCCCATGCAATGGGATTGGTAATGTTGACCGGAGGCAATTGCCCCGCCCAGTATAAACGGTCGTTATAGGCCTGCATTGTGTTGCGGAAAGCCATTGTGGGTGTCGGGGGTGCATTTACCAGCATGGCTTTCAGGTCCATCATATTCAAATTCTTCAAAGCCCGGTCGAGATCGGTTTTAGGCGGTTCGTAGGCCAGAACGGCCTGTTTGAACCGCTCATAATTACCCTGCCAGGGTTTAATCACCAGTTCTTTAAGCTGGATGGTATCCTGTTCCATCTTAATGGGGATAAACGGATATCTTACCTGAAATGTGTCCCTTACAATAAGTGTGAAGTATTTGAACCCCACTGCCCTGAACAGGATTGTGTCACTTACCTCAGCCGGAAAATTGAAATTTCCCTGTAGGTCGCTGGCGGTACCCAACCCTTTGTTTACCATGATGATATGGACATAGGGGATTACTTCAGAATTACCCGTAACGGTGCGGCCCGTCAGGTGGATGATTTTTTCCTTACCGGCATCCTGAGACTGAGCCGGTAAGAGTGAAAAAAACAAGGTACCCAGGAGGCAGATTGTGGTCCTTACAGATTGTCTCATCATAGGGCAAATATACCTGAAAACGGTTGCCCGCAAAGAAAATTATGGATACATTTGTTGCAGGCAGCATAAAGTAGGCTGCCTTTTTGATTCAAACCTCACAGATCATGGGACAGCTTGTTTTGCTAGGAGCCGAGGCCATTGCACAAGGTGCTCTGGATGCCGGCATGTCAGGGATTTATGCATATCCCGGCACTCCTTCCACCGAAATTACTGAGTTTGTTCAACGCAGCAGGTATGCCAGAGAGAATGGTGTTCGCAGCAGTTGGTCGGCAAATGAGAAAACGGCTCTGGAGTCGGCACTTGGAATGTCATATGCCGGAAAAAGGTCCATGGTCTGCATGAAGCACGTCGGACTGAATGTTGCGGCCGACGGGTTCATAAATTCAGCCATTACAGGAGCTGGCGGTGGGTTCATTGTCACAGTGGCCGATGACCCGTCCATGCATTCATCACAGAATGAGCAGGATTCAAGGTTTTATGCTGAGTTCGCCCTGCTTCCGGTTTTTGAGCCTTCCAATCAGCAGGAGGCTTATGATATGGTTTTCAGCGCTTTCGATTTGTCGGAGAAGTATGGTTTGCCCGTCATGATGCGGATCACGACTCGTTTAGCTCATTCACGGGCCTCGGTTACCTCGGTATCCCCAAGAGCCCAGAATAAGCTGAAGCTCCCTGAGGATCCAAGGCAGTTTGTTTTGCTTCCGGCCATTGCAAAGAAAAGATATCGCATGCTTCTGGGGCTTCAGGAACAATTGCTGAAGGAATCTGAAAGCTCAGGATTCAACGCGCTGTTACCTGGCAAGGATCACTCCCTCGGGATTATTGCCTGCGGCATTTCAATGAATTATGTAAGGGAGTGTTTTCCCGAAGGTGTTCCGTATCCGATGCTCAAGATCAGTCAGTATCCGGCTCCCCAGTCCCTTATCAAACAACTGGCAGAGCAATGCACAGAGATTCTCGTGCTTGAGGAGGGATATCCCATACTTGAATCGGATTTAAAGGGACTTCTTAATAATACTCCGCTAAGGATTCATGGCAGGCTCGACGGCACTTTGCCGAGAGACGGGGAGCTAAATCCCGATATTGTCAGCAAAGCATTCGGAAAAGAGGTGGTTAAAGGTCCGGAGATCCCGGAATTTCTGGCAAACCGGCCACCATCGATGTGCAAGGGATGCGGCCATATTGATACGGTGAATGCGCTCAAGGAGGCTCTTGCCGGATTCGGCACAGGCCGGATATTCTCCGATATCGGGTGCTATACACTTGCCGCCTTACCCCCTTACAATGCGGTAAATTCCTGTGTCGACATGGGGGCATCCGTCACCATGGCGAAAGGGGCTGCTGATGCCGGTTTGATTCCAGCCGTGGCATTCATCGGGGATTCCACCTTCACTCATTCAGGGATGACCGGTTTACTGGATGCCGTGAATGAGAACAGTCCGGTCACCGTTATCATTTCCGATAATGAGACCACCGGAATGACAGGCGGTCAGACATCTGCCGCTTTAGGACACCTTGAGAATATCTGTCTGGGAATCGGTGTTCCGGCCGATCATCTTAAAGTGATCACTCCCCTGAAAAAGAATCATGAGTCAAACGTTTCCGTGATCAGGGAGGAGTTGGTGCATCAGGGAATTTCTGTCATCATCAGCAGACGGGAGTGCATTCAGACGGCCACCAGAAGTAAAAAAGAGAAAAAAGCAGAATCATGAAAACTGATATCATTCTTGCAGGAGTAGGGGGCCAGGGTATCCTGACGATTGCCGCAGCCATCGGGCATGCTTCACTCCATGAAGGGCTTTTTGTCAAACAGTCGGAGGTACACGGAATGAGCCAGCGGGGCGGGGCAGTACAATCCCATATGAGGATTTCCAGTGAGCCGATTGCTTCAGATCTGATCCCTCTGGGCAAAGCTGACCTGATTTTGTCCGTGGAACCGATGGAGGCGTTAAGGTACCTTCCTTACCTGTCAAATACTGGTTGGCTGATCACGAGTTCCGTACCATTTATCAACATCACTGATTACCCTGAAATGGAAACCATTTATGGGGAGATCCGGAAACTCAGCAATCATATCATGGTGGACGCTGATCTGATCGCCAAAGAATCAGGATCTGTCAAGGCTTCCAACATTGTAATGCTTGGAGTGGCTTCAGCGCATCTTGGACTATCCTGGGATGCACTGGTTCAAGGGGTCAGCAGGGTTTTCAGCAACAAGGGTGCTGAGGTGACCGGAACCAATATCAGAGCACTGGAAGCCGGCAGGCTTCATGCTTTATAACCACTATTCCCACATTCGTCGGGGATAGGTTCCGCTGTCATGCATTTCCTTCAGTTTCGACTGAACAATCGGTTTATCTGCCTTATAGGTAACACCGAACCACCGGGCCTGACTTTCCAGGACCTTTGTTGAAATATCACCGGATTCAATCAGGAGATTCACAGCATAGGGAATATAGAACTCTGATTTAAGTTCCTGTCCGCGCTGCCTGAGAAAATCACCGAACAATGAACGCATCGGATCAAGAATAGCCGGTGTGAAACCCCAGAAGTTCATGGAGACAACCTCGTTCCCCTTTAGGGTTATTTCATTTTGATTATCATCCAGATAGATGATGTCGTGGCCTTTTCTTTCGATATGGGTCCGCTCAACGACCCCGGTCAGGGAATTTTCTGAATCCACTGAGCAGATACCCCGGGATACAGCTCCGTGTTCCGAAAGCGTGTTGGCAATGGAATATCCTACCATGGACTGAACTGCGAGTTCAGATGGATTCAGTTTGCTGAGAAATGATGACATCACCCGGAATGCATCCTTTCCGTAATAATCATCCCCATTGATCACAGCAAATGGTTCAGCGAGTTTTTCGGATGCACAAAGTACGGCATGTCCTGTTCCCCAGGGTTTGACTCTGTCAGGGGTAACCGCGATTCCCCCGGGGATGTCGCCAAGACGCTGAATGACATGGTCAACCTTGATTCTTGATTTATAGCGATTTGCAAACAACTGATAAAAGTCATCCACTATTTCTTCCCTCAAAACAAAGATGACTTTACCGAAACCTGCCTCTGCGGCGTCAAAAACAGAATAATCAATGATCGATTCTCCCTCAGGCCCCAGAGGATCCATTTGTTTCAGTCCTCCATAACGGCTTCCCAGTCCGGCAGCAAGTACTAATAAGGCAGGTTGCATATAGGTTGAATTGTTAAAGGGGCAAAAATAATAATATGGACTGTAAATTGCCGTTTTAAGTATATTTGATCACATAAAAACCCGTAAGTATGAATCCTTCAGAAAAGATCATTGAAGCAATGAACAAAGCCGGAAAGGCTCTAAAGGCAGGTGAACTTGTACCCCTGACCGGGTTAACCAAGGAAGAGGTTGACAAAGCTCTGAAGCAGCTGAAGAAAGAGGAAAGGATCAGTTCACCCAAGGTTTGTTACTGGGAACCAAAGAAATGAATTTGCTTTCACGGAAAACCGGTATCCTGGTCGCAGGATTGATGATTGTGGTTTCATGCAAAGGCCCCGATCAGGTAACCTTTATGGATCCCCAGGGTGTTCCGCCGATGCCGGATCCCAAAGGATATGTCTGTTACCGCAACAGCGACAGGATTGCCATTGACGGAAACCTTTCCGAAGCCTCATGGCAGGAGGTCCCCTGGACGGATTATTTTGCTGATATTGAAGGTTCTCAAAAGCCGGAACCAAGATTTAAAACGAGGGCAAAGATGGTATGGGATGATTCATGCCTCTATGTCGGAGCGATACTGGAGGAACCCCATTTGTGGGCACGATTGAAGCAGCGTGATACAATAATTTTCTATGATCATGATTTCGAGGTGTTCATTGATCCCGATGGTGATACCCATGCTTATTATGAACTGGAGGTTAATGCCCTGGGAACCGCATGGGATCTGCTCCTGCTTAAACCTTACCGTGACGGTGGGCCAGCTGTGTTCAGCTGGGACATCCAGGGACTGCAAGTAGGGGTTCATCACGAGGGAACCCTCAATGATCCGTCAGACACCGACAAAGGCTGGAGTGTCGAAATAAAACTTCCTTTTTCGGTTTTAAAAGAGTGTGCCCCAGGGGCTGCTTATCCGGTTGCCGGTAATCAGTGGAGAATCAACTTTTCAAGAGTCGAATGGCGGACACTGGTGGAAAACGGATCGTATGCCAAGGAGATCAACCCCCAAACAGGCAAACCCTGGCCGGAAGACAACTGGGTTTGGTCACCTCAGGGAAGGATTAATATGCACATGCCTGAAATGTGGGGTTTTATACAGTTCTCAGGACTAGTTGCAGGGCAAGGGTCAGAAGAATTCAGGCCGGATCCGGATTTGCCTGTGAAATGGGCACTCAGAAAGGTATATTATTACCAGACGGCCTATGTTGAGAAATTTCAGCGATATGCCAGGACCCTTGGTGAATTAGGACTGAAAGAATCCGATTTCCCCAAAGAAGCGGGTACTATTCAGATGCAGGCGGGAGACAGGTGTTTTGAAGCCTGGGCTCCATCGAGGTTAAGTCAGTATCCGCTGAGTATTTCCGCTGATGGCAGGCTGGAGCACCGGATGCCTGTTTCAAAAAGATAGGAAATAATCCAGAGCATCATCCAAACGCCTTCCCGGCTGCAGGTCCTGGATTCTTGCGAGATCATAAAGGTTGACAGCAGCTGGTGCAATCAGCGAACATCTTTGAATGTATTCGGCTGGTTCGAGTGTTGAATCCTTGCCCGACCTGTCGGTAAAAAGCCCGGAAGCCAGCATGGCGGTTGTCTCGATAACACCGGCAGAAGCACCCATAATATAAGCAACACCGCAGGCGGCCATGATTCCGCTTGCGGTAATTTCATTGCGCCACCCGGATAAAGTCCCCGAAACTGACGAGCGCCCCATGATCATTGAACCGATCAGGCCTGAAACCCATAATCCGTCAAGAATTTTGTCATCGGCAATCATAAAGTTCTCCTGAAGGAGCTTAAACGCGGCAGGTATGATACCAGCCCCTGCGCAGGTTGGAGCTGTAATGATCAGACGATTATCCAGGATCTCCTCGGCCATTGCCATTGCATAAAGTCCACATCTGGCAAATTCAGGTGAGAGGGAGGGTGACTGGTGGATTTGCCTCAAATAATTCTTATAGATTGCTGTGGCTTGCCGTTCTGTACCATTCGGAAGAAATCCGCCGTTTTTCAGTCCATGGTCAAGACTGTTAACCATAACTTTCCAGGTAGCTGCCATTCGCTTGTTGGCCTTGTCGGGGGTCAAACGGAACCTTGAGCACTCTCCGGAAATGATGTAGTCAACCAGGCTGATTTTTTCATTGTCTATGATCTTGCTGATCTCACTGAAGGTTTCCACAGTGGGCGGATCTGAAAACCGCGGGTTTTGCTGGATGCCAGGTCCCCGCACCAATCCGTTTCCCATTGCCTGATATTCAGCCTGAAAAACCGGCTGTCCATCGGGATTTACAAGGTGAAACCGGATGGTATTCGGATGTGCATAGTCCCTGGAAGATGAATTGAAAATGACATCGGCCTCAGGATTGAATGGCCAATGATCACCCATGAATCCAAAACTACCTGTTTCACGGATCTTTTTAAAAAAAAGTGGTAGCCGGATATTTGAACTTTCGAGAACGTATCCACCCAATCCGGAAACCACAGCCTGATCGGCCATGTTTTCTCTTCCAACCGAGGCAAAATTTCCAAGCAATTCAATTATGATGCGCTGGTGGGGCCTGTAAGGGCTTGCGAGCAGCAGTTCCCGGAAGGCCTGACCAATTCTGAGTGCACCCGTGGTATAGAGTGAACTGGGCCCGATGGCCAGGGAATATACCTCAAAAATGCTTGGTAAGCCCATGAGGCAAATTTAATATTTGTGAATTCACCTACCGGTAGGCATCGGTAATTTTAGCCAATCGTTTACCGTCGCGATAAGCTACGATAAATGCCGACCAGATCTTGGAGCGCTGAATAAAGGCATCCCTGAACCTGACGGCTTTCTCATAGGTGTCAAAAGAACCCACGGTGTATTTGTAATATCCGTCGTGATATTCTTCCTGGATTTGCTCGGTGATACCATATTTACTGGCGAGGATTCCCGCAGCCTGCGACCGGTCGCGGAATGCTCCGCATTGGACACGGAATTCAATCCCCGGAACAGTCTGAGCCTGCCTGATGTTGGCAGTTCCCTTATAGGTTGTGGTGCCTGTCCTGGTGGATGGTTTGGTCGGATTGTCACCATATTGTTTCAATAGCTCCTCAACCCGCTGTTCGGTAGTCATCGAATTGTTTATGGTCTCCTTCTTTTCTGGATTCAGACCGGTTTCATTGATGATCTCCTGAACCCTGCGGTCCATGGCATTTTCAATCCGGTTGTCAATGAACAGGGTTTTGTTGAATCTGATGGTTTTGGGTCCGTCAGGCTGCTGATACTCGAGCCGCCCGATGATTGTGGTGCTGCCGGAAAGGGATTCCCCGGCCTTAACATGGTAGGAGTATGTGATGATACTGTCTGCCGGCATCTGGTCCCATTCAATCATCACCTGCTGGTTCATGAAACTGAAGGTGCAGTTCGTCGACTGTAGCTCAAGGGCTGAGAAGCCATCAGGGAATTTTTGGATCAGGCGGGCAGGGCCTTTGTATCCGTTCTTGGTTATTTTAAACTTCACTTCGAAAAGTTTTCCTGACTGAACCGATTCGGGAATCTCACAATCAACCATGATGTCAGTGAGTTCAAGCGATATAGCATATTGTTGCTGTACAGGCTGTTTCTTAGTTTCGTCGGTTGTCTGAACTTTCTTTGCCGGCGGCTCTTCGGTTCTGGTTTTCGGAGCTTTTTGCACCGGTTCCCGGGTCGTTTTCGTTTTTGTTGTTCTGGCCTCAGCCGGTTGAGTGCTTCTCGTGCCAGTGCTGCCGGTTAAATTATATCTTACTCCAATGCTGGTCAGGGAATAATAATCATTTACAGAAGTGGCTCCTTTCAGACAGTCGAGAAGGTCTGTATTGGTCAGTCTTACGGAATGTTCAAGCTCGATATCCAGATAGGGGAGCACACGGTATGAAATTCCTAATCCCATCGGTACCGACATGGCGGTTATGGCCGGCTTCTTTGTGACCCCGTCGAGGGCATAACCGTAAGCTGGCCAAATCACTGTATTGTCGGTCCATAATCTCCTTACCGACCTGTACTGAATAGTGGAGATTCCGACCATCATATAGGGAGAAAATTTCATTTCCCTGGTTTTGCTGAGCCGGAGTGGGTCGAACCTGAGCTGAAGACCAAAATCGGTGAGTGATCCCGCGAAGTAGGTGGATGCCAGTATGTTATCAGTTACCTCATATTTGCTGTAAAGACTACCGGTAAGAAATTGAGCCTGAATGGCTAAAGCTGGTCCGAACTGCTTAATGATGCCAACACCAATGCCAAATTTTGAACCTTGCCCGATCTTGATGACCGGATTGTAATCGTTCTGGCTCATGTCGCCGTAAAAGGAAAGTGCCCCCGGACTCAGTTTTATTGAAAGCCCCTGAGGTGTGGGAGGCTTCTGGGCGAATAGGTCCGGAATGCTAAGACTTATTGCAATTAGTGTGAAAATCAGTATTCTGAGATATCTGTGTTTCATGTTTTTTTAGTCTAGGGGTAGATCCGGTTAACTATAAAATACCCAGTTTAACAAATTGAAAATAAAAGTACGAATTGATCCATGTTTAATCGCTCTGCCTTATGTCCATTAAACGAATCTTTTATAAACTTTTTTATCAACAAAATTGTTTGGGAAAGTTAAAGAATAAACGAAAAATGAAAAGAATAATTGTTTTAATGATTGCTGTGGCTGTGGGGTCGGGACTTTTCTCCCAAACTTCTCCAAAAAAGTCGTTTCATGATTTTACGGTCAAAGATATATCTGGAGCGGATTATAATCTTGCCAGTTTAAAGGGCAAGAAAGTGATGGTGGTCAATACTGCTTCAAAATGCGGGTTAACTCCCCAATACGAGCAATTGCAGGAATTGTATGAAAAATATTCCGACAGAGGCTTTGTGATCATTGGTTTCCCGGCGAATAATTTTCTCAGTCAGGAGCCCGGTACCAATGCTGAGATCCGTGAATTCTGCACTTCCAGATATTCAGTCACTTTTCCCATGATGGAAAAGATTTCGGTCAAGGGCAACGATATGCACCCATTATACCAGTGGCTTACGAGTAAATCACAAAACGGAGTGATGGATTCTGAGGTCAAATGGAATTTCCAGAAATATCTGATTGATGGAAAAGGGAATCTTGTCAAGGTAATACCGCCCAAGGACTCTCCCCTGAGTCAGGATATCATCGACTGGATCAAAAAATAGAAACTGACCTTCAATAGCTGATACTGCAATGCCTGAGAAATTCAGGCATTGTTTATTTTTGGGCATAATTATTCAGCAGTGATCAGTGTATTAAGGGATCTGGATTCCCGGGAAAGGGTAACCTTCCGTCTCCATTTGATTTATTCGGTTATTGAAGGGATTATCCTGGGGATTTTAGCCCTCAATGAATTTGTTCTCATCAAAAGCCTAAGGGGTTCAGATTTCCAGATTGGAATCCTTTTTCAGTTCACTTCTGCGCTTCTGCTTTTTTCAGTGTTGTTAAACGAGTGGATCAAACGCTCGGCCGATAAGGGCAAAATGATCCGGCTGGTTGCTTGGATCACGCGCGCTCCGATGCTGGTCCTGTTTTTTTTTCCCAGATCGGTTGACGGAATCGCTGCCAATCCGGTTTATGCCTCACTCTTTCTGATGTTGTTCCTGCTGTTTTACCTGGCCAATCCGATTATTTATCCCATCATCAACCTGTATCTGAAGAATAATTTCAGGCATGACCATTTCGGAATTTTGTACAGCTATTCAAACATGGCCAACAAACTTGTCATGCTGGTGGCAACCTTCCTGTTTGGCCTTTGGCTGGATTTCAATCCTTATGTTTTCACGATTGTTTATCCTGTAATGGGATTGCTGGGAATTCTTTCGGTGTATGTATTGGCAAAGGTTCCCTATGACGGTAGCAATGAGCAGACTTTTATGCATCAAAGCATATGGGAGTCTGTAAAGAATTCCCTTACCAATATGATGCGGATATTCCGGATCAATAAACCCTACCGGGATTTTGAAACGGGCTTTGCACTGTATGGATTTGCCTGGATGACTACCGTTGCCGTCATCACCATTTTTTTTGAGAAGGAGCTACATCTTAATTATTCGTCAGTTGCGTTTTATAAGAATGGGTACAATCTGCTTTCCATTCTGATGTTTCCCTTTTTCGGCAAGCTGATAGGAAATATTGATCCCAGGAAGTTCGGGATTTTAACCTTTTTGTCTTTGATGGTACATTTCTTCTTCCTGGTTATGACCAAGGTTTTCCCATTCAACGCCGAAATCATGGGAATCAAACTTTATTATATGCTGATTCCGGCTTATCTGGCCAATGCTGTATTTGCGGCCACCATGGGTTTATTGTGGTATATAGGTTCAGCTTATTTCAGTAAAAATCAGGAAGCGGCAGAATATCAGTCGATACATTTAACCATGACAGGAGTGAGGGCTATTTACGGACCGATCCTCGGTGTATTGTTTTACCGGTGGTTTGGCACTACCCTGACTTTTGTTTTTGCTATGGTTGCCCTGTTGGCGGCAATGATCGTGATGGCCCGGAGCATGAGGAGATATCCGGTTTAGGCAGGAAACCGCGATTTCTGTATTTTAGCGGAATCATACAGGTCACAATGAAAGCAAAACTTCTTATTCTCCCGTTCCTGGCGGGATCGATGATTCTGCAATTTCCTGATTTGAGGGGACAATCTGATGCCGACTGGGTTGGTAGATTCCCCGACGGCTGTACCTCTGTTACCGCGGGCCGGCTGGCAACTGCTGACGGATCTGTGATCACCTCCCACACGGATGACAGTCACCGGACCCGTTCGTCAGTCGATATTGTACCGGCGATGGATTATCCAAGGGGTTCCTACACAGTGATGTACCGGAGAGTTAATGATGATACGAAGGCAATGCCTTCCTATACGTTTATCCGGACCGGTGAGATTCCCCAGGTTCCCCATACCTACGGCTTTATCAATTCAGCATATCCCTGTATGAATGAGCATCAGCTCGGAATTGGTGAATCCACCTTCGGGGGCAGGGAAGAACTCAGGTCGGATGCAGGAATGATCGATTGCCAGGATCTGATCCGACTGATGCTGGAAAGATGCAAAACCACCCGGGAAGCTCTGGATCTTACCGGCACTCTTTTGAAACAATTTGGCTGGAATGATGCCGGAGAGTGCCTGACAATCGCAGATAAGAGCGAAGTCTGGCATCTGGAGATCGTGGGTCCTGGAAAAGGAGAGAAAGGTGCAGTATGGGTTGCCCAGCGCGTGCCCGACGAACATGTTTCGGTAAATGCGAATGCCAGTACAATCAAGGAGATTAATATCAACGACAGGGAAAATTTCAGGGCTTCGGAGAATATTTTCGAAGTAGCCCGGAAGAATGGCTGGTGGAATGAGAATGAAGTGTTTCGCTTCAATTATGCTTATGCACCTGAAAGCCGCACCAGCCTTGCATCCCGCCGTCGTGAATGGCGGGTGTTTAACCTTCTCGCTCCCTCCCTCAAACTGGATCCCTATGCAGAAAATTATCCCTTCTCGGTGAAACCGGATAAACCGGTGTCTCTTAATGATCTGATCACTGTTTTCAAAGATTATTATGAAGGGACTGAGTTCAATTTTGTTAAGGATATCACTGTTACGGACGATCAGGGCAAAACAGTGATCTCACCGATGGCCAATCCTTTCATGCCCTACGATATGAACAAAATTTTCAGGATCAATGGCGGATGGGGCTGGATGGGCGAGCGGACCATCGCACGATGGTACACCATGTATGCCACGATTATCCAGTGCAGGAGCTGGCTCCCTGATGATGTCGGAGGACTGGTCTGGTATGCCCAGGACAATGTGGCCACTTCGGTCTATATCCCGGTTTATTGTTCTGTGACCGACCTGCCTCAGTCGTATAAAGTGGATGGCAGGGAAACCGGTTTTTCAACGGAAAGTGCCTGGTGGGCATTCAACAGACTCGGAACTCTGGCAGCACAAAGATGGGGCGATATGAGAAAGGATGTGGATGCGGTTTGGATCCCTTTACAGCAGGAGATCTTCCGTACTGCACAGGAGACGGAACAAAAGGTTTCAGGAATTCAGGACCCGGCTGAAAGAAGATCGGTTCTTACGGATTTTACTCACATGTGGGGAACGGATGTGGTGAGGAAGGCATGGAAGCTGGGTGATCTGCTATGGACGAAGTATGATGAGAAATTTTAACTGCTTACCCGGGTGAAAAAGAGAAAATTGCTCCTTGATGTCTTTAAGTACCTCATTTTCTTTGGAATAGGTATCGGTCTTTTTATCTGGATCTATCGGAACCAAAACATTGATAATCTCTGGCATGATCTTTCTAAATTCCATTATGGCTGGATCATTGCTTCGCTGGGAGTTGCGGTAATCAGCCATTTCCTGAGGGCTGTCAGGTGGCGGATGCTGATTGAATCTATCGGTTATAAGCCTAAGCTGACCAATACTTTTCTGTCAATTCTCGTCATGTACCTTGCCAATTATGGATTTCCCCGGCTGGGAGAGGTAACACGCTGCGGTATTCTTAAGAAATATGACGGAGTTCCTTTTACATCTCAACTGGGAACAGTTTTCATTGAAAGGGTGGTGGACTTTATTTTCCTTCTACTGATTCTGATCGCGGTTCTCTTTGTCGATTGGAATGTTCTGGCCAGTTATTTCAGTGGCTCAGATTCAGGAGGTTCTGGTAAATATGCATTTCTGCAGTCGGGGATTTTCCGTGCCCTGTTTCTGGCTGCTGTATTAGTACTGGTTACTCTTCTGATTTTCAGGAAGAGATTATTAAAAACAAAACTGGCACAGAAGATCATGGGGTATGCCCATAAGTTCCTGCACGGACTGAAATCAGTCATGCATCTGAAAAATCCGCTGCTTTTTGCACTTCTGACCTTCGGGATTTATGGGTGTTATTTCCTGATGACCTGGTTCGTAATGATTGGGTTTGCTCCGACTCATGATCTTTCCCCAATGGCTGGTCTTGCCGTTCTTGCCCTCGGCAGTGTGGGAATGGTTATGCCGGTTCAGGGCGGCATCGGTACCTATCATGGATTTGTGACCTATACGCTTACCCTATATGGTATTGCAGAAAGTGATGCTCTTGTTCTAGCGCTTGTATTGCACGGTTCAACCACCATTTTCCTGATTTTGATCGGCGCAACTGCTTTAGGCCTGCTTCCGATTTTAAACCGAAAAAGAGCTTCTGTTTAAATAAAATTTAAGAATATTTTCCCTTTTCGCTAAACCATTCTGTTTCTGTGTTGTACTAACTGGCGTAAAGCAATGATTCCTGAGGCTCAACAGGTATGAATGTTCAACATTACAGTATCAGCGATTTAGAAAAACTTACGGGTATCAAGGCCCATACCATAAGGATCTGGGAAAAGAGATATGGTATCATCAGTCCTGAAAGAACGGATACGAATATCCGTTTCTATTCGGTCAGGGACCTTCAGAGACTCCTGAATATCTCCTTTCTGAACCGGCATGGTTTCAAGATCTCGCAAATCTCAGAGATGTCAGATGCACAAATTGAAGGCGAAGTTTCGAAGATGAGCGAACAGCCGGGTGCCGATGAAGGCTATATCAATGATCTGATTGCTGCTGTCAATGATCTGGATGAAGATCGTTTTGAGATAATCCTGAATGCTTCCATCCTGAAACTCGGCTTCGAAGCCTCCTTTCTTGAGGTGGTCTTTCCATTGATGGAGAAGGTAGCGCTGATGTGGCAGATCGGCAAAATCAATGCCTGTCAGGAGCGATTTGTCAATAATCTGATCCGTCACAAACTTGTTGTTGCCATTGATGGTCTGGTTGGGCAGAATGATTTTTCAGGTAAAACCTATTTACTTTACCTGCCATCCGGACATTACGATGAGATCAACCTTTTATTTGCCAATTACCTGCTTCGGAAAGCAGGTCATCATGTCATTTACCTGGGGCCTTCCATCCCCCTTGATCACCTTCGTTCCTTCTCAAACCGTGAAAAGATCCAGCATATCGTTGTCAGCATCAACCCCGGATATACCGAGAAAGAGCTGGAGCAATACCTGAAACAGCTAGCCTCCGTTTTCCCTTCCGGAAAGATAACCGTGATCTCCCTTGCATTTGAATATCAAATCCCTCTTTCAAAAGGAGTTGAGGTTATCAACTCAAGCAAATCGCTTGAACAGATTGTCAGAGACTAGTTCGCCTTCCTAATTTAGAAGAAATTTGTACAGATAGTCATATATTATTGACTATCAAATTATTGTATGGTTTTATTATTTAGAAACCATATTATTTTGTGATATTTTGTTTAAGTAAAAGTTAAACAAAATTTGGTAATAAGATAAATGTGGTGTATGTTTGTCTAAGAAAATAATACAAAAAGTTTAACAAAAACCATACATCATGACAGCTCTCGAATTTAACCATCAACTGATGGTGCTTCAGCCCAAGCTCGGATTCTTTGCCAAGAGCCTGACTGCTGATCCGGAGGATGCCAAGGATCTGATGCAGGAAACCCTGTACAAAGCCCTGACCAATCGCGACAAATTCCAGGGTGACAAAAACCTGAAGGCTTGGGTATTCACCATTATGAAGAATACCTTCATCAATAATTACCGCAGAAATGTCCGTTCAAACACACTGATTGATTCGACAGACAACACCTATTTCATCAATCTGGGTTCTGACTCTGTTTTTCAGACACCAGAAGGCACTCATAATGAAAAGGAAATCCGCAAGGCAATCAGTGAATTACCTGAGGATTACAGGATTCCGTTTGAAATGCACACCAAAGGATACAAATACAAGGAGATTGCCGAATACCTTGATCAGCCCCTGGGTTCGGTAAAGAGCAAGATTTTCTTTGCCAGGAGGAGGCTGATGGAAAGACTGAAAGATTTCAAATAAAAAAAAATGCCGGTTCAGCCGGCATTTTTTTTTGAAGGCAATTAAACTCTGCATATTTGAGCTCGTCAAATGACCGTATTAAAAACCAAATGATATGAAAAAAAATCTCTTTTTGACCATTGCCCTTGGAATGTTCCTCACCGGAGGAATCATAGCACAGAATCCGAATCCACAGGATTTTCAGCAGAGAAGGCAGCAGCAGATCGATAACCTGAAAAAGGAATTGACTCTGACGAAGGATCAGAACACAAAATTTGATGCCATTTATAAGGAGTACAACGAAAAAGTTCAGGCTGCCAGGGATGCTGCCGGTGACAATCGTGAAGGTATGCGTGAGAAAATGCAGCAGCTCAGCAAAGACAGGGATGCCAAGGTTGAAAAGCTTTTGACTCCTGAACAGGTTAAGAAATGGAAAGATTATCAGGCCAAATTACAGGCTGAACGTCAGAATATGCAGCGCGGACCCGGCGGACAGGGCGGTGGCCGCAATTAAGGTTTAGCGGATTTTCAGGTCCGCTTTGATTATCATTCCCTGCCCCTGGACAGTTAAAAGATAATTTCCGGGAGCAGGGAATTTTATTTCCGGAATCGGATAAAGTCCGGCATCCTGCTCATAAGAGGTGACATGGTTCCACTTCCATACATTGATGCCCCGGACTGCTTCGAACCTTGTTCCAAATATCTGCTTATCATTGGCATCGGTCAGAATGACAACCATGGATGCGGGTTCGGGTTGATACCAGTACACCTCTGACAATGATGATGATTTCCAGTCATAATCACCCTGAAAGTCCCGGCTGTCGGGCAATTTGCCCGGTTTAACGCCAAGCAGGAATTCTTGTTTAGTGTCCCCGAGTTTGTAATATCGCCTGACAGGTTCTGCAAAAAGGGTGAAAAGGCTTAGACCATGGGTTGCGGCAACCAGATAGGCATTTCCTGAAGCCCAGGCGAGTTTCTGCACGCTCGCGGTCGGAAGTGTTGAACTAAGGGATTCCCAGGTTGCACCGTTATCAGGCGAAAGAAAAATGCCCCGGTCTGTTCCGATAAAAATGAGCTTTTCGTTTTCTGGATCCTCCAGAATACAGTTGATCCGGTCCTCCGGCAATCCGGCTGAAATCGATTTCCACGTTACTCCCTTATTTCCTGAAACATACAGATAGGGCTGATATTCATCTTCATCGAGGCCCCGTAAAACGCAGTAAATGCGTCCCTCCGAATGAACCGACGGACAGAGAAAGTTAACGGATTTGACCGGTAGTGTTTTACTTATCTCAATCCAGTTGACCCCATCATCCCGGGAAACCCAGACGGCGCCCTTTTCAGTCCCTGCATAGAGCAAACCCTGCAAAACTGGTGATTCGGCGAGTGCGGTAAGGGAACGGCTTTTCCTTAGGGGGTCCTCTGAATAGCAGAGATCAGGGCTGAGCCTGTACCAGCTGTCCCCTTTATTAATGCTTCGAAATACCTTGTTGGCTCCATAATAGATCGAATGACCCGGGTATTTTGAGACAAACCAGGGGGTGAACCAGCTGGTCCGGAGCGGCGATTCACCCTTTTCAGCGGACGGTGCTATATAAGTGCTTTGACCCGTCTGCATATCTTTCCGGTTAAGATTCCCGTTTTGGGAGGCGTAGTAAACATAATCCGGATTTTCCGGATCAGGCCGGGCGGTAAATCCGTCTCCTCCTGACCAGGGATCAAGCCACACATATTGCCACGGAATTTTTTCCTGGCCAGGATTCAATTCATTGAGTCCACCGAAAATACAGGAATTGTCCTGCGTACCGCCATATGCGATGGGAACAGGTTGAGAATCATCGATATAGAGGTCGTAAAATTCACCGCTGGGAATAGTGTTGCAGTGAAGCCAGCTGGTGCCGGCATCCTGACTGATATATATACCCCCATCATTTCCGAGGATCATGTATTCCGGATTCAGAGGATCCAGCCAGAGCTCATGGTTATCGAGATGAAGGAATTCCCCACGGTTGGGTTCCAGGTGAGTAACCAGTCCTGACAGCCGTGAAAAACTTTTGCCGCCATCATTTGAGAGGATTGTCTGGACTCCTAACACATAAATTTTCTTGGAGTCAGTTGGGGATACCCGGATATCCCCGAAGGCCCATCCGAAATTTGAATAAATATCAAGGAGGCCATTGTGGGTGCGGTTCCAGTGCAAACCTGAGTCAGATGAATGGTAAACCTCAGCCCCGATAAAATCGGTGCTGCCCTTACCAGGTGCCTTATTGCGGTTATCGGCAACTGCATACATTATATTGGGATGATTGGGGCTGATGGCCAGACCGATTCTGCCGATCCCGGGATTTTCAGGAAAGCCGTCGGTACATTTTTTCCAGCTCTTACCGAGATCCGTTGACCGGTAGATCCCTGATCCGGTGCCCTGTATCATCTGCCATGCAGCTGCGTACAGGATCTTATTCACGGGATCCCAGGCGGCATCGACCACACCGACGCTGTCTGACAGGTAAAGAATTTTTGACCAGGTGGTACCGCCATCCTGAGTCATATAAAGCCCGCGCTCTGTGTTTTTTGACCACATATGACCGATAATCGCCGCAAAAACAAGGTTGGCATCATTGGGATCAACGACCAAGCGTCCGGTATGATGGGAATCGGGCAGCCCCGAGAAGGTCCAGGTTTTACCTCCGTTGACAGATTTATAGATCCCTGAACCAACGTAGGTGTATCCGCGGGTTGCCCGCAAACCTTCACCTGTACCCAAATAAATTATGTCGGGATTTGAGGGGGCAACGGCAACATCACCGATGCTAAATGTGGCTTCGTCCTGAAAGATGCATTTCCAGGAGAGTCCCTGATTGGTCGTTTTCCAAAGGCTCCCGGATCCGAAGCCGGCATAGATGGTTCCTGGCTGACCGGGCGGACAGTCGATGGTTTCAATTCTTCCTCCCTGGAAGGAGGGTCCGGCAGAATGCCACTGAACAGATTTGAAGGGCGAGTTTTCCTCCATCAATTTCAGATCCCGGTAGGATTCGACAGGGGTTTTCTGAGCTTCAACCCCATAACCGATCAGGATGCCGGCAATGATACCTGTGATCAGAGTCTTTTTCATTCTGTCAGACTACCTGAGGAAAAAGCCATCTTTTAAAGGATCGGCAGGGTCGAACCAGAACTCGTGACGTCCGGTGTAACTGGCGGTTCCCGAAACCTCCGGAATTACTGCCTGGAAAGGTCCGTAAACAACGGTATCCACAACCTCCACCGTCATAGTTGAACCGATTATGCTTTCAATGGTAACCTTTTCACCAAATGTAAGATCCCCGCGATGGTAATGCAGGGCGGCCCGGGCCGAAACCCCTGATCCTGTGGGTGACCGGTCAACCTCTCCGTCGGCGAAAATGCAAACATTGCGGCTATGGTGTTCGGGATGCACTGGCAAACCGGTAAAAATGGTCCCATACAGAAAGCTCAGATCGGATTCAAAAGGATGCCTGATTTCAAACTGATCCATTACTGCGAGCTTGATCCGGCGTCCAAAATCAATCAGTTTTGAGTAATCCGAGGCATCCAGTGTCAATCCCAGGGGAGCGGCATCAACGAAGGCATAAAATGCGCCCCCGTATGCCACATCAAAAGGAACTTTTCCGATTCCGGGAACATTGACTGTCTGATCATGGATTAAAACAAAACTGGGAACGTTTTTAAAATAAGATCTTGTAGCGATTCCCTTTTCCAGCTCAGCATGGGCTGTGATTCTTCCGGGAGGTGCGTCAATTCTGATTTCTTCAGTGCCCGGTGGGACCAAACCTGTTTCAACTGCCATTTTTGTAAGGGCAATCATTGCATGACCGCACATGGTACTGTATCCTTCATTGTGCAGGAAGAAGGTCCCGAAATGTCCGTCGGTCGTGGTGGGAGGTGTGATAACGGCTCCGTACATGTCGGCGTGTCCCCTGGGTTCATGCATCAGTCCGGTCCGGATAAAGTCCAGATGATCCCTGAAGAATCTCCTTTTCTCAAGGATGGTTGCACCAGGGATTTCCGGCAAACCGGATGTGATGATCCTGAGGGGCTCACCGGCAGTGTGCATATCGAGAGTGGTAATGGCCTGCCAGCCGGGATCAGGTCTGAAATTCATTAACTTTCCAAGCATTCTTATTGTCTTAAGGCCTCAACATCCGCGATGGTTTTGGGTTTTGGTTTGCCCAGCACGCGGTATCCGTCGGCCGTTATTACAACATCCTCCTCATTTCTTACCCCGCTGAAATCCTTGTATGCTTCTATCTTGTCATAATTCAGGAATTCCATATGTTTCCGTTCACTTCTCCAGTAATCTATCAGCTCGGGAATGAAATAGATTCCTGGTTCAATGGTGACTACAAACCCAGGTTCCATCGGCCGGGCGAGCCTTAGTGACTTGATTCCGAAGAGAGTGCTTTTAGGCTGACCTGCATAACCAACCCAAACCTCACCCAGATTTTCCATATCGTGAACATCGAGTCCCATCATGTGGCCGGTGCCGCACGGAAAGAACATTGCGTGGGCTCCTGCCTCCAGGGCGGCCTCGGTATCTCCTTTTGTAAGCCCAAGCGCCTTGAGGCCGTTGAAAATCGTACGGCAGGCAGCAAAATGGACCTCCCTGAAGGGAACTCCGGGTTTCAGCATGGTCAAAGCTGCCTCATGGGCATCAAGTGAAATCTGGTAAATCTCCTTCTGCCGGGTGGTAAACTGCTTGTCAACAGGGAAGGTACTGCTCAGGTCGCCGCAATACCGCCGGCCTGTCTCCGCGCCGCAGTCGCAAAGAACCATCTGACCAGGTTTCAAAATATTCCCATGATAGTGGTTATGAAGGGTTTGGCCGTTGATGGTCATGATGACCGGGAACGAGAGCTGGCCTCCGGCTGCCAGGGCAACCCCGGTAACGGCCCCTGCCAGTTCTGCCTCCGTCATGCCGGGCCTTGCCATCCTCATGGCAGCGACATGCATATCAACGGAAATATTGACACCTCTTTCTATCTCCTCAATTTCTTCTTCGGATTTATGGTTTCGCAGATCAACCACCGCTTTGACGAATTCAACTGAGTGCTGCCTGCTGCTCTCAGCCGGTGCTATCCCCAGGAGATCCATCAGTTTGATGCTGTGCTCCGGGCGGTAGACAGGGAGGTAGTGAATCTTTCTTCCACCTGCCCTGGCTGCCGACAGGTATTGATGAAGCTGATTGTAAGGCCTGATATCAGTGATTCCATATTTGGCTGATCTTTCCACCAGCGAAGGCTGGGTTCCCATCCAAACAATGTCCTCGATGGTGAGTTCGTTTCCGAAAATGATCTCACGGTTTTCATCCAGATCAATGATAGCCCCCAGACCAGCGTAATCCATTCCAAAAAAATAGAGGAATGAACTGTCCTGTCTGAAGTGAAAAGTGTTATCCGCATAATTCATCGGGCTTTCCTCGTTGCCCAAAAACAACAGAATACCCTGGCCGACCATTTTTTTCAGGTCATTTCGTCTTTGAAGATAAGTTTGTGCTGGAAACATGTTTAATACTTTAAATGGAGCGTTCAAGATAGAAAAAATAGGTTATCCCGGTACCACTTTTTGGCTAAATTTGCCCGTAAACCATAAATGAAATGAAGCATAACAGGGGATTTGCCAGTGATAACAATGCTGGTGTCCATCCGGAAATCATGGATGCGATGACCAGGTGCAATGAAGGGCATGTGGTAGGGTATGGGAATGATGTGTTCACTAAACGGGCCGAAGAAAAAATCAGGGAACATTTCGGAAATGATACCGAGGCCTATTTTGTTTTCAACGGAACCGCTGCCAATGTGGTCGGCCTTAGGAATATGACCCAATCCTTTAATTCGATCATCTGTGCAGAAACATCACATATTCAAGAAGATGAGTGTGGTGCACCCGAATTCTTCACCGGTTGCAAGCTGCTTCCGCTGGAGACCCACCAGGGAAAAATCACCATAGAAAATATAGCTCCGCACATTAGGGGAATCGGATTTGAACACCATTCCCAGCCCCGGGTGGTCAGTATTACGCAGGCAACCGAGATGGGTACGGTATACAGCCTGGAGGAGATCAGGAAGATCGCAGATTTTGTTCATTCCAGGGGGCTTTTACTCCATATGGACGGAGCACGGATTGCCAATGCGGCGGTATCTCTGGGTACCACATTGCGGGAAACCACCCGGGATGCCGGGGTGGATGTGCTTTCGTTTGGCGGCACTAAAAACGGAGCCATGTACGGAGAAGCAATATTGGTCTTCACCCCCGGACTTACTGATTCGTTCAGTTATTTAAGAAAACAATCGATGCAGCTTGCCTCGAAAATGCGATATATTGCGGTCCAGTTTGAAAGTCTGCTGACGAATGATCTTTGGCTTCGAAATGCACGTCACGCCAATCGGATGGCCAGGCTCCTGGCCGAAAAAGCCTCGGCTCTTCCGCATGTCAGGATTACCCAACCTGTGGAAGCCAATGGAGTTTTTGCCGTGATCCCGGGAAACCTGATTGAACGACTTCAGGATGAGTACTTTTTCTATGTATGGAATGAGGAGCTTTCAGAGGTACGATGGATGACCTCCTGGGACACCACCGAAGAAGATATCGACGGATTTGTTGATCTGATCCGGAAACTGGGCTGATTCAATCCCGATGGATGTAGCTGTAAAACGACTGATAATAAGCATGTTCTTCCCGATGTTCCTGCTGCTGATCATCTGGATGGTATTCATTTCAGAACATAGTCTCGATCTGGATCTGGTTTATCACGGAATCTACCCACGGAGGATCAGCGGACTTCAGGGAATATTGTTCAGCCCTCTGATCCATGCTGACTGGCGTCATATTTTCGCCAATAGCATTCCCCTGTTTGCACTGGGTTCATTGTTGTTTTATTTCTACAATACCTTGGCTTTCAAGGTGTTCCTTGTGAGTTATCTGCTTCCTGGTATTGCGGTCTGGCTCATTGGCCGACCTGCCTACCACATTGGTGCCAGCGGGATCATTTACGCACTGGCAGGCTTCCTGTTCCTGAGCGGTCTGCTGAGAAAACATGTTGGTTTAATGGCGGTATCCCTGTTGGTTGTCATTCAATATGGTACGATGGTCTGGGGAGTCCTTCCGCTGGAAGAGGGGGTTTCGTGGGAATCCCACTTGTCGGGGTTAGCCGGGGGATTGTTCATGGCCTGGCTTTACCGGTTTAAAGGCCCAAGGGCCTTTGGATCCATAGCCGAAGGATTGGGTCAGGTACCTGCAGGTGAGGATTCCGACAACGAGGCTGCCGAGAAATTACCCTGGGATGAATATGAAATTGAGGGTCCCAGAAAGCCGGTCAATGAAACCAAAGCCTCTGATCTCCAATCTCCGAACAATACAATCGATTAAGTGTTATCTATAATTAATCCAGATTTTTATGAAAAAAAGCATCCTTGTTCTGATTTCCTTCCTCAGTGTTTTAATGATTTCATCACCGGCAGAAGCGCAGGTTAAAAAATCAGGAAAGCCCGTTAAGAATATCATATTGCTGATAGGTGACGGGATGGGGGTTTCCGAGGTGTATGCCGGGTATACCTTTAACAAAGGACATCTGAACATGCAAAGATTCGGGACGGCAGGTTTCTCCATTACCTATTCGACTTCCTATGTTACCGATTCGGGTGCAGGCGGGACGGCCCTTTCATCCGGCTACAAAACATATAATGGGGCAATCGGGGTTGATTCAACCGGCAAACCGGTTAAAACCATTCTTGAATGGGCTGAAGATCATGGCAAGGCGACCGGACTGGTATCAACCAGTGCGATCACCCATGCCACTCCGGCCAGCTTTATCTCGCACCAGGCCAGCAGGAGTGATTATGAACTCATAGCTGCCGATTTTCTCAAGACTCCGGTGGATGTCTTTATCGGTGGAGGAAAGGATCATTTTTCAAAAAGAAAGGATAGCCTTGATCTGACCAAAACTCTGGAATCAAAGGGTTATAAAATGGTTTATAGCATCGACGAGCTTACAGCGGTTCAGAAGGCTCCGGTCGGAGCCCTGATGGCTGCTGAGCATATGCCCAAGTTTACCGAGGGCAGGGGTGATCTACTGCCACAGGCAGTTGACCAGGCCTTGCGACTCCTTTCGCAGGATCAGGACGGGTTCTTCCTGATGGTTGAAGGCTCCCAGATTGATTGGGGCGGGCATGCGAATGACATTAACTACATCGTTAACGAAGTTGCGGATTTTGACCGCGCAGTTGGCAAGGCCCTTGATTTTGCTGAAAAAGACGGGCACACGCTTGTAATTGTCACTGCTGATCATGAAACCGGTGGCTTAGCCCTGAATGGCGGAGATCTTGCCAAAGGACAGGTCACTGCTGCGTTTACTACCAAGGATCATACCGGTGTAATGGTGCCTGTTTTCACTTATGGCCCCTGGAGTGAGACTTTTGGCGGAATTCAGCAGAATATTGAAATATTCAGCAAGATGATGAAGGCATTCGGATTTAATACCAAAGATTCAAAATAGCCATGTCGACAAAACCAAAAGAAAAAGCCATTGCGCTGGTGGCGCATAACGAAAAAAAGAACACCCTCCTGGAATGGGCTAAAACCAACCGTGAGGAATTGATGAAACATAAACTGATCGGTACAACCAACACTTCAAAACTTCTCAATTCAGTGCTGGAAATGAGTGTTGAATCATTTGGGCACGGTCCGAATGGCGGTGATATTTTATTGGCTGCCAAGATATTACAGCATGAGGTGGAAAAGCTGATCTTTTTTGTGGATCTGCAGAATCCGCACGGTCATGAGCATGATATCCAAACGCTGATCCGAACAGCAACCATCAATAATATTCCAATCGCACTGAACCCGGCTACCGCCACCCTGATCATCCATGAGTGCACCGGTGAGTGATCCGGTTTTTCCCTGGGGCCATTCAAGGAGATTCAATGATTTGTCGGGATCCCTGAAAAAGCAGTTCGGCTCAAGGGTTCAGAAATTATCGGTTGACGCAGGCTTTACCTGTCCCAACCGCGACGGCACGAAAGGAACAGGTGGCTGTACCTTTTGCAACAACAAGTCATTCAGTCCGCATTACTGCTCAGCCTCCGAATCCGTAACTGATCAGCTGCATCAAGGAATACGGTTTTTTGCAGCCAAATATCCTGACAATAAATATCTGGCTTATTTTCAGTCGTATACCAACACTTACGGGGAACTGGCCCTGCTGAAGGAGTTGTATGAAGAGGCCTTGCGGGTTGAGGGGATCGTTGGGGTGGTTATTGGAACGAGACCTGACTGCATATTCCCCGAATTGCTGGATTACCTGAAGGCACTATCGGAAAGAGTATATGTTTCCCTTGAGTTTGGAGTAGAATCGATATGGGATAAGACTCTCGAAAGGATCAACCGAGGGCACACCTTCGCAGAATCGGTCGCTGCCATACTGGCAAGTTCAGAAAGGGGAATAAAAACAGGAGTACATATGATTCTCGGATTGCCGGGTGAATCCATTGACATGATGGTTCAGCAGGCTGATGAACTTAACCGGCTGCCTGTTGATATGGTCAAGTTTCATCAGCTTCAGATAATAAAAAATACCTGTATAGAGGCTGATTTTCAGGTTCATCCAGAAGATTTCATCTCTTTTACGGTTGAAGAATATATTAACCTGATCATCGCAATTCTGGAACGTTTGCGACCGGATATCGTGGTTGAAAGGTTTGCCAGCGTGGCACCACCCGATCTTCTTTCAAACCGGAGGTGGGGATTGAAGAATTTTGAGCTGGTTGCGAAAATTGAAAAGGAAATGACCCGGAGGGATACCTGGCAAGGCAGATTATTCAGACAGGTTTAATTTGCGAGGTACGGCGCCAGCCGAAAAATGCGGTAAGATAAATCACCACACTGAATGCTCCGATCCCCGATATCAGAAATGCTGTTGACATGGAGCTGGTTGCCCAGATAAGGCCAGTCAGGGAGGATCCCGCAAGGGTACAGACACTCGCGAAACTATTGTAGAATCCCAGAGCTGTTGCAGTGTTTTCTTTATCAGATATATTGGAAATCAGAGCCTTGGAAATTCCTTCGGTGGAGCTTGCATATAATCCATATATAAAGAAAAGAATTCCAAAGTGCCAGGTTTCAGAGGCAAATCCAAAGAATCCGTATACCAGGGCAAATAGCACAAGACCCGAAATGAGTACGGTTTTTTGTCCTATCCGGTCGGAAAGGATTCCGATAGGATAGCTGCTGACGGCATACATCAGGTTATAAAAGATATAGAAGCCAATCACCTGAGTATCCGCAAATCCCCTGTTTTTGAGGGCAAGCAGAAGGAACGCATCCGAACTGTTGAAAAGGGTAAAAGCAAGCAGTCCCGGCACCAGGATTTTATAGGCATTAGGTGCATGTTTCCAATACCTGATGAAGGCAAAGAATGATTTCCTGCCATTCTGTTTTGCTTCCCTGATTTTTTCCTTGATCAGAAAGGTAAACAAGACTGCAAGGATCCCTGGAATGACTGAGATTACAAACAGGAGCCGGTAGTTTTCCGGAAGAAAATGCAGCACCGCAAGTGCTATGAACGGACCTATCGCGGCCCCCAGTGTATCCATGCTTCTGTGAAAACCGAACACCTTTCCTTTATGTTCCGGCGTGGTCAGATCCGACAGATAAGCATCACGGGCACTGGTTCGTATGCCTTTGCCCAGGCGTTCAATCGTCCTGAGAAGGAATATTCCGGGTGCAAAAGTGAAGACTGCCATCAGGGGCTTGGCGAGGGCGCTAAGTCCGTATCCTGCCCTAATAAATGGAACCCTGCGTCCAATCCTGTCGGAATAATGTCCGAAATATCCTTTTGATATTCCGGCAAATGCTTCCACAAATCCTTCAAGGATCCCGATGCCGACCACGGTAAATCCGATGGAGGTAAGAAACATCGGCATAATCGGATAGAGCATTTCGCTGGCAACGTCCGTCAGCAGACTTACAAGGGAGACAATCAGAATGGGGCGGGTAATGATTTTGGCAGCCTTTTGATTATCAGTGGTCATGAGGTTCAGGATGAATGGTTATCTGAACGTTGTCAAAACTCTTTCTGATCTCATTTTCAATCTGGCTGCAAAAGTCGTGGACCTGCTCGAGTGGCATTTCGGAAGGCATTTCAATGTGAAAATCAATGAACCGGTAATTTCCTGCCTTACGTGTTTTTACATCATGCTGTTTAACCCGGAGTTTTAAAAAAATTGAATGAAGCCTTTCTATCTCATCGGCATCCCAGGCAACATCCAGGAGTGGGGAAAATGCCTTCTTAATGAGAATAAAAGATTCTCTGAGAATCATCAGTGCCACTAGAATAGCTACAATTGGATCAAGCCATTCAAGTTTGGTGACCATGATGAGGCCGAGTCCGAATGCAACCCCGAGTGAGGTGAATACATCTGTTTTGAGGTGAAGGGCATCTGCTTCCAGCGCAACCGAATGAGTCTCCTTTGCAACCTTGTACAATTGTTTTGATACCAATGTATTGACGATAGCCGAAATGACCATAACGGCGCTTCCGATCCCAATAGACTCAATTGGTGAAGATTCAATCAGCTTTTTTACGGCCTCGATGATGATCCATCCGGCTGCAATCAGTATCAGAATGCCTTCGATAACGCCTGAAACATTTTCAACCTTTGCATGGCCGTAATTATGCTTTTCATCACCGGGTGTGTCGGAAATCTTAACTGCGAAGAATGCGATAATGGCGGCAAGAAGATCCATTGAAGAGTGGATCGCCTCGGAAATAATACTGACGGAGCCGCTGATGATTCCAGCGCTTAGCTTAAGAATGATCAGGAAGGTGTTGGAAATGACCGAAAGACGGGCAATTCTGGTTTTCTGGTTCATCAATGCAGACTTAACAGCCGGTTAAGTCTGCAAAAGTAACCTTATTTTGATTTGCGGGCAAAAGCTTCCACCTCGTTCATTACTCTGAACAGGTTGCCTCCCCAGATTTTTTCAATGTCCTTTTTTGAATAGCCTCTTCTGACGAGTTCAATGGTAATATTGCCCATCTCCGATGCATCATAGCAATCGGCCAATCCGCCACCTCCATCGAAATCAGTGCCAACTCCCACATGGTCAATGCCGGCAATTCCGACGATATGATCAATGTGATCCACCATATCACTGACCGTGGCCAGTTTTTCGGGGTATTTCTGACGCAGGGCATTGAGTTCGGTCCTTGCTGCCTTGAGATCTTCCTGGCTTAATTTGCTCCAATCTCCATATTTGGTGCGGATGGCGGCCTCAGCCTGGTCTCTTTCGGGGTTGGGTTCCGGTGATTTGACATAACCTGAAAGAATACACATCTGAATAACACCGCCGTTTTTTGCCAGAGCTTTCAGCATATCGTCGTCGAGGTTTCTCGGATTGTTGCATAAGGCCCGGGCACAACTATGCGAGGCGATTACCGGTGTTTTGCTGGTCGAAATAACGTCATAGAAAGATTTATCGGCCATATGGGATACGTCAATCATGATGCCCAGCCGGTTCATCTCTTTGACCACTTCGGTGCCAAAATTGCTCAGTCCGTTGTGGAGTGGTCCTTTCCGATCGGTTGAGGAATCACAGATGTCATTATTCTGTGAGTGACACAAGGTAATATATCTGGTTCCCAGACGATAGAATTCCTCCACTCTTTTGATATCGAGGCCCAAAGGATATCCGTTTTCCATCCCGATAAACATCGATATTTTACCCTCCTTCTCCAGTTTGTAGCCATCTTTGGGCGTCAGGGCAACCGCAGCCACATCCGAGTGTTTTGCTGCGGCTTTATAAATTTGGTCATAAGTAGCCTTAGCCCTTTGGTACGCGGATGCCCGGCCTTCATCGGTCAATGGTCCCTGTCCGGTAAAGACAGCAAAGAAGGCTCCGTCGAGACCTCCTTCCTTCATCCTTGGAAAGTCCATTTTTCCACCCCCCTTGCGAGGGTCATGTGCAGCAGCGATATCAAAGGTTGAATCACCCAATCTCATAGGGGTGTCATTATGCGAATCTACAGTGAAAACATCTTTATGAATTTGCAGTGCTTTTGAAACCAGATCATCCTGGCAATTAGCTGATTGCAATAATAATGACAACAACCCGAAAGCTATCAGGAGAGAACGATAACGATTCATAGGATTAAGTTTTATTTCCCGAATTTATGATTTCGATTGTGTCCCTGTCGCGATTTAACATGTTTTAACTTATCATTCCCGTACAGACGGGCTACGAGATCCTCTCTTCCGGCTGCTGACAGTTTGCGCACAATCTTTTGCTTCTCTGACGGGTCGCCATGGAAAAACAGACTTCTCTGCTCTAGCTTCTCTACTGGTTTTTTGGCCACGAAAACAGGTTTCATCGTGTACGGGTCGAGACCGGTATGATACATGGAGGTTGCCAGGGTCATGGGGGTGGGGGTGAAATCCTGGACCTGTTCCGTTTTGATTCCCAGCGATTTTGTTTCAATGGCCAGTTCGACCATATCCTCAAAGGTACAGGCCGGATGGCTTGAAATGAAATAGGGTATCAATTCCTGACGGAGGTTTATCTGTTTGTTTACCCGTTCAAACAGTTGCTTCAATTCATGGAACTTTGAGAAATCGGGTTTGCGCATGGTCTTCAGGACTTGTCCCCTGGTATGCTCCGGTGCCACTTTCAGCCTCCCGGAAACATGGTGAGAAATTACCTGCACAGGATAAGCGCTGAGGGAGGGATCCTCCTTAGTCCTTTCATTCAGGAAAAGATCATACCTGATACCGCTGGAAATGAAAGCCTTTTTAATGCGCGGCACCTGGCGGATTTTCTCAAGAAGTCTGATGAGCGGTTTATGGCTGATATTTATGTTTTTGCAAAGGGATGGAAATACGCAGGATGGCCTCTTGCAGCGTTGACATTTTGCCCGGTCAAAAGGCTCCATCCGGTACATATTCGCCGATGGCCCACCCACATCTGAAAGATATCCCTTGAATCCTGGCATCTCTGTGATTTGCCTTATTTCTTTCAGGATGGATTCCTCACTCCGGCTGGAAACATGTTTTCCCTGGTGTGCTGATATGGTGCAGAAGGCGCAACCGCCAAAACAACCCCGGTGACTGTTGACCGAAAAGCGTATCATTTCAAAGGCCGGGATGAGAGGTTTGTTCCAGTATCTGGGGTGGGGAAGCCTGGTAAAGGGTAAGTCGTGCCATGCATCCATCTCACCTGTTTCAGCCGGAGGAAAGGGAGGATTCACCACCACCCTGAGGTTTGCCTGATCCTGAACTATTTGTTTGGATTGAATCACATTGGATTCTTCTTCAATGATCCTGAAATTGGCAGCGTATTTTGTTTTATCAGCAATTACAGTGGCGGAGGAATTAAGAATTATCGTTTCGGTTCCGGGAAAAGGGTCAACAGCCTCTCCAATGGGCAGTGAATAAGCCATTTGCGGAAGGGACCGGAGTCCGGCTCTGCTTTTTCCCGCAGCGAGATGTGCGGCAGCACCGGTTACAGCCTTTTCTCCGTTTCCATAAATCACATAATCGATATCTCCTGTATCCAGTATACTGGTCATTACACGATCGTCCCAATAATCATAATGGGTCAGGCGGCGGAGAGATGCCTCGATGCCGCCGGCAATGATGATGCTTTCGGGGTAAAGTTTTCTCAGAATTCCGGCATAAACAGAGGCTGCCCGGTCAGGTCTGAACCCTGATTTATCTCCGGGAGTATAGGCATCATTTGATCTGAGTCTCCGGTTGGCCGTATAGTGGTTGATCATAGAATCCATATTCCCGGCGGTAACACCAAAGAATAGCCTGGGTTTACCAAGCTTGGTGAAATCTCTCAGGTCATCGCGCCAGTTCGGCTGCGGCACAATTGCCACCCTGTATCCCTCTTTTTCAAGGATCCTGCCGATCACTCCGGCCCCAAAAGCCGGATGATCGACATACGCATCACCGGTGAACAGGATCACATCCAGCTCGTCCCAGCCCCGGTCGGTCACCTCTTTCTTGGTGGTAGGAAGCCAGTCGGTTAACCGGTACCTCTCTGGATAATATTCGCTGCGGTCAGCCATTTTCTTGAATTTCCAGCAGGGAACTGTCACCGTAACTTAAAAACCGGAAGTTGTTATCCAACGCATAAGAATAGATCTTTTTCCAATCCTTTCCGGCAAATGCGGCAATCAGGAGCAACAGCGTGCTTCCGGGCTGATGAAAGTTGGTTATGAGGCGACCGACTATCCTGAAACGGTAACCCGGAGCAATCAGCAGCCGGGTTAAGAATCCAATTTCAGAGAGGCCTTTGTTTTTCATGTGTGATACAACTGCCTGCAATGCATCTTTAGGTTCACAGGTTTTATGCTCAAGGTAGGGATACCACTGATCTATCAGGGGCATTTCCTGATCCAGGGCAATCCCTTCCTTAAACATGACTCCCAGCCAGTACAAGCTTTCGAGAGACCTGACCGAGGTGGTCCCGACAGCAGTTATTTCCATAGGCCCGGTTTCAAGGATTTTTTCAATGAAATCCCTGGTGATCACAACCGTTTCAGCATGCATGGCATGACCTGCAATAGTTTCGGATTTGACCGGAACAAAGGTTCCGGCACCCACGTGCAGAGTGATCGGTTCAACCGAAATTCCGCGGGCTTTAAGCTTTTCAATTACATCAGGGGTAAAATGAAGGCCTGCGGTAGGGGCCGCAACTGACCCATTAATCCTGGCATAAACAGTCTGATACCTTTCCCGGTCATAATCCTCTGCAGCCCTGTTGATGTAGGGAGGAAGCGGCGTTTTGCCAAAGATCTCCGTGATTTCGGCAAAGCTCAGGTTTGAGGGACTCCAGGAAAACTTAACCCGGGTTTGACCACCGGGGGATTGAATTTCAGAAGCAACTAATTCTATGGGCACTCCGCCATACTGGGTCTTGAGAATCAGATCACCCTGCTTCCACTTTTTCCGGTTGCCAATGATAACATTCCAAACACAGGTACCAGGCGCTGAAAATGCGAGATTATAATCGTGTGGATCATGCGGCTCCAGAAGGAATACCTCAATGAGGCTGCCAGTAGGTTTGCTGAAGAGGAACCGTGCCTGAATGACCCGGGTATTATTCCATACCAAAACTGAACGATTCGGGAGATAATCCGTTATCTCACTGAAAGTTGTCTGAGTAATCACCCCATGCCGGTATACCAAAAGCTTGCTCGCATCCCGCTGGTCAAGCGGATATCTTGCAATCCGTTCAGCCGGAAGGTCATAGGTGTAATCTTTAATACTTATGGATCCTGTATGTATCATTGTTATCTCGGAACGGCGGTAAAAATAGGTAACTTTGCACAAAATACGTTTGAGAGTATGGGCAGGGTAAATCCGGGGGATCTGGTTCGTTTTTTAGATGATGTTGGAGAAGGCAGGGTAGTCAGGGTAATATCTGAATCGATGGCTGAGGTAGAGACTTCCGATGGCTGGGTTTTGCCGGTTCATATAAAAAATCTTGTGGTGATCCCGCAAAACAATCCCTCCCCAAAACCACCCCAGCCGGTTATGGACCAGTCGAACATGACTGTTATTGTCCATGAAAAAGAGGTGAAAAATGCGATCCTGAATACTCCTCCGTTGGCCAAACCAGCAAAAACCAAGCAACCTCCCCGGGAAATAGATCTGCATATCAATAAAATTACGGAAAGTGTTGTAGGTCTGACCAATACAGAGATCCTGTCAATTCAGATGGATGTTTTCAGACGGGAGCTTAACCGTTCAATCCGGGACAATGAGAGTGAAATCATTTTCATCCACGGGATTGGTAACGGAACCCTCAAAGGGGAACTCAGAAGGGCAATCGACCGCGATTTTTCATGGTGCACCCAGGAGGATGCATCTTTCAGGGAGTACGGGTTTGGTGCCACCCGGGTCAGAATTCCCCAGAACAAGCCTCCTTTTTACTAACTTTGCGGCAGCAGCAGACCGTTCTATCGCTGGTTCGCGAAAGCGGACGGGAGGAAAGTCCGGGCAACGCAGAGCACCATCCTTCCTAACGGGAAGGTGCCGTGAGGTACAGTAGTGTAACAGAAAAAAACCGTCCCTTTGCGGGATAAGGGTGAAAAGGCGGGGTAAGAGCCCACCAGTCCGGGTGGTGACATCCGGAGCTGTACACCTGATGGGTTGAAAGGCCATGTATACCGGCAGTTAAGGACTGCTCGTCCGATGCCGGGGGGTAGGCCGTTGGAGTTGACAGGCAACTGACAACCTAGATAAATGATAGAAGTTCCTTGAGAATACAGAACCCGGCTTACAGGTCTGCTGCTTTTTTATCCGGTATTTGGCTCTGTTCGTCAAATTGTTGCGCATTTTGATGGAGGTATTTATAAAATGTCACAACTTCGTATTGCAAAAGAACTAGTTTTGAATTGACCGTAAGATTAGGTTGTTAATTAGAACTAAGTTGACGTTCATAAAAAAGTTTCAAAATTGGGGTTACCTTTTTATAAAGAACAGGATCAACAGTTGGTACATTACACGGTTGAGGCCATCCTTGAGGGGCTGAAAACGAGTGATAATAATGTACTGGAGTTCATTTACAGGAAGTATTTTCCAATTGTCAGGTTCTTTGTTGTCAAAAACAGCGGTACGGATGAGGATGCAAAGGATGTATTTCAGGAAGCACTGATTCTCATCTTTAAACGGCTGAAAGAAGATTCACTGGATTTGACCTGTGCATTCAAGACCTATCTCTATTCCGTTTGCCGGATACTGTGGATGAGGCACCTTGAAAAGCGGGACATAAAGACTGATGGTCTGACCGACAATCAGGTTTTTATTCAAATCGAGGATCAAATCGAAGAACAATTAGCCGAGCAGGAGCGTTTCAGACTTTACCAAAAGCATTTTGTGACTCTCCACAAGGATTGTCAGGAAATTTTGAGGCTTTTTCTGAAAAAAGTTCCGATGAAGGAGATCGCTCAGCAGCTAAATGTTAAAAGCGAGAAGTACCTGAAGAAAAGGAAGTATGAATGTAAGGAGATGTTGACTAAACGTATTCAAAACGACCCTGATTATAAACGTTTGCAAAATGATTGGTGACATTAGTTTATCAGAACTGTTCGACAGGTACCTTGAAGATGACCTGAATATCCTGGACAAGCAGGAGTTTGAGCAGCGACTTGCTCAGGATCCGGCTTTTGCCAGGAGATTTAAATTGCACAAAGAGGTGGATGCAGCTGTCATGGAAAATGAAATTATGCAGTTTCGACGCCAGCTTGAAACCATCGGTGCAGAAAACCAGGATCTTCTCAGCACCAGTCCCATGGAAGTCGTCACTTTCCCCGAACCTGAGGTCAATCGGGCCATCATGGACCAGGATGTGATTGCACTCCGAAATCAGCTAAACCGGATTCATTCAGGTATCATGGAGGAACTGGAAGCTGCCGGAACCCCAGGCTATGCCGGTATTGATGGTGCAATCATCAACCAGGATGCCCTGACCCTGCAGAATGAATTGAAATCCTTCATTGAACGCCGCGAGAGTGGAGCTGATCAACCAGCTGATGACAAACTTATACTCGAAATTGACAAGGCAATCATGCAGGAAGAAGTTATGGAACTGCGTGATAAGCTGGTCAGCATCGGGGAGAAAGTAACCGGCGTCAAAACCATGGTTCCGCAAAAAACGAGTGTGTTAACCATTGTAACCCGCGCAGCTGCCATCCTTATCTTCCTGGTGGCCGGCGGAATATTCCTCTTGCAAATGAATGGTTCCTCCACCTCGGGAATGTTTGACAATTATTCAAGCCGCAGCGTGACCCGTGGAACTGTTGACAACTCAGATAAAATATTCAATGTTGCCTTAGGACTTTATGATAAGGGCGATTATAAAGGGGCCGGCAATTTGTTTGACGGACTCCTGGAAAATGAAGATGCCCCTGTGATCATGAAAGTTTATGCCGGTCATTGCGCACTCGAAAACGGAGATCCGGATAAAGGGATCAATATCCTGTCAACCATTCCACAGGATGAACCGGTTTATATCGATGCTCAGTGGTTTCTGGCCGGATGTTATCTAAGAAAAGAGCAGACGGCTGAAGCAAAACAGATCCTTGAAAACTTAAGCACAACCGAAAAGATCGAAAATTATCCATACCCGATTGAAAAATTACTGAAGAAGTTGCAGAGGTAAAAACCGGCTAACAGTTTCCAAACCATTTCCACCGGTTCATCCTCAGACTTCCACGTAAACAGTTTCCGCTAATCCATTTCCGACATATCCCCGCCACCGGGCGGGGATTTTCTTTTTTGCGCAAGAATGAAAACCCCTGCAAATCCAATCATTCCAAAAAGAAGGAAATACCATGGCCGCATGTTCCCATGATCCAGGTCAATCGACAGGTCAGGGCCAATGGCAGAAAAGGCAGCCCAGAAGTGAGGGTGGGCGTGAATTTCATCGGCTGAGTCAATATAGTCGAGCTTGCTATTCCTTAATGAAGTTGCTACCGTTTGCCCCGACTTAATATTCCTGTAGAACGATTTCATGATACTCTTTCCGGATTCGTCATCCACCGTCCATAATGTGAATATCATATTGGGACATCCGGCAAATAAAAATCCCCGGCCCAGACTCATGATTCCCTCCCCAGCAGCCATTTCGCCGGAACCAGTCTCACAGGCAGATAGCACAACCAGTGATGCTCCAAGGTCAAGGTTGTATATTTCATGGCTGTACAATAGTCCATCTTCATTATGGTCAGCATCAGGAGTAAAGACAAGGGATGTGTTCCCCGGATCAGCCGGATCAGCAAGGGTATGCATGGCCAGATGAATTACCGAGAACTCATTACAAATACTTTTGAATGTTGATTCCCGGGCCTTAGCCCCGGTAAGAAGCTTGCCTCTAAGCAGTTTATGTGCTGATCTGGCCTCCTCAACCGTTCCCTTTAACAGAGGAAGTGCATCTGACCTCCCTCTGAGGATTTCAGACTTTCCAATGACAGACGGATCATATAGGGGAGCAACGGCGAGTATACCTTTTTCGGGTTTTTGGGTTCCCAGGGGTTTGTAATAGAGTAGGGTAGCGGACAGGGCATAACTGATGGTGTGGCCGCGGATCAAATAATTAAAGGAATGATAGTTGTCGGACGTTTTATCTTTGGCCGGTGCGATCAGCGCCTCGAAAGGAATCAGATTGAGAGGACCGTCAGGGGTGATAATCAGGTCTTTATTAGTAATTAGATCTTCATAAGGTCCCAGCAAACAGTGATACAAACGGCTCGCAGCCGTTTGAAATTCCTGTTTTTCCCTTTTGTCAAATGAAGAATAGCCTCCTTTCATGAATTCAATCAGAAACCTAAGATCCTTCCTAACCGTTGAATCCAATGGAAATGAAGCTGTTTTGCATGTACCTGAAGTAACGGCAATGCTGTAAATGGCCTCCGTCGTATAAGAGAATTGGAGCAGTAATTGGTTTTCTTCCAGTTTTCTCCTGGCTTCATCGAGAGAAACCAGGACAGGTTCTGAACCTGCTTTCATCAATTCAGGATATTTTTTACTGAATGTACGCATCAGACTATCCTTTTTCTGGTTAAGTGCGAAATTCAGATCCTGCAATTCCCCAACCCGGCCCTGGATAGGATTTGTCGTTGTAAGTTGTTCGTTAATAAGACTTTGTATGTCGGCAATCTGGTGGTTGATCTCCTGCTCTTTCGTTCTGTCTTCCTCTGACAGAATCCGTCTTTTTTTTCCTGACTCCCTGATGGAACTCCAAAGTCCTGCTGACTTTGACAGTTCAATGAATTCAAAGAATGCCTGAAGGTCTTCCTCCTGATTTGTCATTTGATATAAACGGTAGGCCAGACTGACCATCTGGTCGAATGATCCTTCCTGACGCCTGCTCAGTTCCATCTGACTTGACTGGAACTGGAGACCTGATCTGACAGAATCGATCAGGATGGTAACTGCCTGGTAATATTTTACCGAGGTCCGGAGATGCGATACATCATTTTTTTCAAGGCCAAGATCCTTGTATGTTCCTGCAAGACTGAGCATAAGATTGATCAGGTCGGATGACCAGTAACTTCGTATCTTTTGGGGATTTTCCTTCAATACCGGCTGATCAGGAGCAATCATGATCTCCAAAATTGCTTTCTCAGCAAGCTTAATGGCTGCATCAAACTTTCCGGACCCCCTCAACAGATCTGCCTCCAGCAACACGGATTCCGTTTTCAGGTCAAGCGCCAGGGGCATTAAGTTATTGATTTCATTACGAATACCATCGAATTTTTTAACTGCTCCCAAGGTGTCCCCATAAAGTTGGGCCTGAAGCTGAGCCAGGTTGATGGAAGCCAGGAAATAAATCCGGTCTCTCTTTTCATCCTTTTTCCTCATGTCATATATTACCCTGCAAATAGAATCGGCTTCATGCAACCTGTCTGTTTCTATCAGGGAATTGGTCAGGTTGGTATAAGCCATGTCCTCACTTTCAATATTCTGTGCTTCGATGATACCGATACACTCATAAAAGGATTGAATGGCCTGGTCCTGACGGTTCAGGTTCTGATAAACAAGTCCCACATTGTTAAGAGATTGAGCCTTGTTTTTATAGGGTTTATCGGTTCGTTCAGGATCAGATATGCAGGCTGAAAAGGCTGAGATTGCCTGTTCAAGAAAGGAGAGAGATCGCTCATATTCACCCTTTTGTCTGTAAATGTTTCCGACATTGGCATACAACGACCCCAGCATCATCTGGTCGGGTTTGGACATTTTATTCAAAATGGCTATAGCCTTGTAATAAGCCTCCTGGCTTTCGGAGATTCTGGACACTCTTTTCAAAGCAACGCCGAGGTTGTTTATTGTCCTGACTACTAAAATGATATCATTCTCTGTTTCGATTATTAAAGGTAAGCTGTCGACCCAGGATTTCAATAAATCAAGATTTGCTTCTTCAGGATATTTGAGCTGGTACCTGACAAGCAGGTATGCTGATCTGGCCTGCAGGGTGATCGGGTCCTTCAAGGGGGGAGTCAGGTGAGTCTGCAGCGTCTCCACCAGGGGTATCAGCTCTTCCCTGGTTTTGGCATCAAATACTTCAATAAGGCTTTGAAACCCTGCCGGATCAGAAATATCAGGAGTCCTGGTTGATTGGCTGATTCCCTGATGACTCAGAAATGACATGATAATGCATCCTGCAATCAAAGTTTTCAGGCAAGGTTGAGATATTATCATGTGATCAGGTTTTGCCGCTGGTAAGTTAACAAGTTTGGTAATAAGCCTCAATTTATAAAATGCGACAATTAACAATTTTTAATTGTCACTATATCAGTAAGATATAGGGGTATTCCAAAAAATAATTCATTTTAGTAGGGTTACCTTTCGATTGTGTTTGTGATTAATAGATGGAAACTGTTAATAAGAAACTCAAAAAACTACGGAAATGGAACTCTCAAATTTTTCTTCGCTGTTGGTGAATTCAATCGGAATCGATGAAATGATCAATGTTCGTGGTGGTGAAGGCACAACAACCCCGCCCCCGCCAGTAAAAAAAGGTGAAGAGAGCGATATTATCCTCTAGAACCACATTCCCATTCAGGTTTCTGTAATGCCAGGAAACAGTCGGTTGTTTCCGGTAACAATAATTCCATACCTTTCGCCTATTAAAACATAGGCTAATGCCGTACTTGCGGTTTACCCGGCAATTAGATGCCAAAGATTGCGGACCTGCCTGTTTGTGCATGGTGGCAGGTTATTACGGCAAAAACTACTCCATCCAGTATTTAAGGGAAAAGGCCTATATCACCCGGCAGGGGGTTAGTCTTTTGGGCATCAGTGAAGCAGCTGAGGCTATCGGTTTTACAACTCTTGGGGTAAGGCTCACATTCGATAAGTTAAAAGCCGAAGCTCCAAAGCCTTGCATAATCCACTGGAAACAGAACCATTTCATTGTTCTTGAGAAGATTGTCGGGAACAAGGTTTACCTGGCCGATCCGGCTGTCGGGAAAGTCAGATATACCGCAGAGGAATTCAGGAAAGGATGGATCTCTTCAGTCCAGGATGGTGAAGGGGTGGGGGTTTGTATGCTGCTGCAGCCAACCCCCGAGTTTTACAGGAAAGAAGGCGATGCCGCATCAAAAAAGTCTATCAGATTTCTGTTCAAATATTTCAGACCGCACAAAAGGTATCTCCTGCAATTAATTGCGGGTATGGTAGCAGGATCTGCCATTCTGCTGATCCTGCCATTTCTGACACAGGCAGTGGTTGATGTGGGGATCGGGATGCAGAATATCGGATTTGTTTATCTGATCCTGATTGCTCAACTGGCATTAATTGCAGGCCGTACCAGTATTGAGTTCATCAGGTCGTGGATTTTGCTGCATGTAAGTACAAGAATCAACGTTTCCCTGATCTCAGATTATCTGGTCAAACTGATGAGACTGCCTTACAGCTATTTCGACACTAAAATGACGGGTGATATTCTTCAGCGGATTGGTGACCACTCCCGAATAGAATCATTCCTCACCCAATCCACGCTCAATATACTGTTTTCACTGTTCAACCTTCTGATATTCGGAGTTGTACTGGGCTTTTACAAGCCTGTGATCCTGGCGGTTTTCCTGTCGGGGAGCCTGATGTATGCAGGATGGATCCTCCTGTTCCTGAAAAGGAGGAGAGAGCTTGATAACAGAAGATTTCTCCACCTTACAGAGAACCAAAACAGTATTATTCAGATTGTTTCCGGAATGCAGGAAATCAAGATGAATAATTCGGAACACCAGAAAAGATGGGACTGGGAGAATATTCAGGCGAAACTGTTCAGGACCAGGATCAAAAGTCTCTCGCTGGTTCAGTATCAGCAGGTTGGATCGGTTGTTATCAATGAAACCAAGAATCTGCTTATCACTTTTCTGGCTGCAAAGGCAGTTATTGATGGGCAGATGACTCTTGGGGTCATGTTTGCTGTACAATATATTGTGGGACAGATGAATAGTCCGGTTGAGCAGTTAATCGGCTTCTTTCATTCAACACAGGATGCCAAAATCAGCATTGAGAGACTGTCGGAGGTACATGAATCAAAGTCTGAAGGGGATGGAATTGAAGTTCTGTACCACGATATCCCTGCCGGTGCCGGCCTGCAAGTGCAGAATCTGACTTTTCAGTACGAGGGACCGAGATCCCCGAAAGTGGTTGATGACCTGTCCTTTGAGATTCCTCACAACAAGGTTACTGCAATCGTCGGTCCCAGCGGAAGCGGCAAAACCACCCTGATGAAGCTTCTTTTGGGGCTGTATCAGCCGGGATCGGGCTCGGTATTACTTAATGGGAAACCGTTAAAACAATACAGTCAGTCAGCCTACCGGCATGAATGCGGAGTCGTCCTCCAGGATGGATATCTTTTTTCGGATACATTGGCGAGAAACATTGCCCTTGGAGCTGAGGCCATTGATGTTGAACGCCTTGAGTTCGCTGCCCGGATGGCCAATATCAACGATTTCATTGATTCGTTTCCATCAAGGTACAATTCCATGGTGGGGATTGATGGTCAGGGACTAAGTCAGGGACAAAAGCAGAGAATATTGATAGCCAGGGCAATTTATAAAGATCCCAGGCTGATCTTTTTTGATGAAGCGACCAATTCTCTGGATGCAGGTAATGAAAAGGTAATCATGGAGAATCTGGGTGAATTTTTCAAGGGAAGAACTGTCGTTGTCATTGCGCACAGGCTCAGTACCGTGAGAAATGCCGACCAGATCCTGGTCATGGAGAAGGGGCGTCTTGTTGAAACCGGCAATCATGAATCTCTTATCAAGGTCAGAGGTGCTTATTACCGGCTGGTTAGTAATCAGTTGGAACTTGGACTTTAACCTATGGACGAGCAAAAAAACAGGATTGAGATCAGGCAGGAGGAGCTGAGGGAAATTCTCGGGATCGTTCCTCCCTGGATTATGCGGTGGGGTTCAGTGATTTTTTCAACGGTTATCATGTTATTAATTGCAGGGTCTCTATGGGTAAGATTTCCGGTTGTACTGAAAACAAATTTTGTGGTTGAATCCCTGGCATCATATCCGGATTCCGGCTGCGGGTCGCCTTATAAGGCATTAATAAAGATCCCGGCGGGAAATGTTGCTCAGGTGAAGACCGGTATGACGGCGGTGCTGAGAATCGACAGGTACCCCTACCTCAAAAACGGTGTTTTATCTGCGCCCATTGGTGAAATAACTGAACAGAAAGGTTCAGACATCAGCATAATCAAGATTTGTCTTGATGAAGTGATGGAATCCTCCCTGCATAAAGAATTCAAACTGAAGGTGGGCATGACCGGGACGGCACAAATGATCACCGGAAGGCAAAGTTTGCTTGGCAGGGTTATCTGGCCGGCTTCCGGCAGATAAAGAAAAAATCCTGCATCTCTTCGTTCAGCCTGACGGTGCTGATCCGGGTTTCGGTAACCAATGCCCCGTTTTTCGACTGGATATAGAAGGGGAGGGTCATGCCGCCTATCTTTCTGAAATCACCGAAGGTGGATTCCGCCGTGTACTGCATTCCATTGACCATGATAACGGCTTCTGATTTAATAACCAGATAGGTTACGGGATCGATGTAAAAAATCAGGATCTCACCTGATGGTTTTTTAATCTGGATCTTGTAGGCTGTAAGTAATCCGGCCGGTGCCTTGCCCAGCAGTGAAATGGTATAGCCCTTGGATTTATAAGTGTGCAGGATTCCGTCAAAATCAGCTGATTCCCTGATTTGCGACAGCTCAGCACCCTGAAGGGCCATGGTATCGGCAGAGGTAAAAGGATTGAAAGCCCAGCCGGTGGTACCGTCAAACGCCTGCGTGATCCTGCCTTCATCCAGATGAACATCAAACCTGTATTTATTGGGTCTTTTTTGTATTATGCTCACTGGTAGTGTGTTGCCCATCTGAGTGATCGTGCCTATTGAAGTCATGGTCTTAACCCGAAGCCGGTTGGAATACCCTGAAGCCTGGTCATGCCTGGCCATTATCTCTGCCAGGGTCTGGGCATGGGTACTGACCGGGAGCCCGGTTAAAAGGAACATGAGAATAAGGATACTCAAGGACTGGTTACTTCTCATTTTCAAAAGATTGCATGGTTTTGTGAATGGCAACCAGTTGTTCGAGCAAAGATTCAACCTTTTCAAGGGGAATCATGTTGGCTCCATCGGAAAGGGCCTTCGATGGTTCGGGGTGAGTTTCCAGAAATATCCCGTCAACACCAGCCGCAATACCTGCCCTTGCAATGGTTCCGATTAGTTGAGGCCGGCCACCGGTTACCCCGGATGTTTGATTGGGAACCTGGAGGCTGTGGGTGATGTCGAGAATGACCGGTACTCCAAACGATCTCATGACTGGTATTCCTCTGTAATCCACCACCAGATCGTTATATCCGAAAGTGGTTCCACGTTCGGTCAGCATGATTTTGTTGTTTCCGGCAGCCCGGGCTTTCTCAACTGCATAGCTCATGGATTCGGGCGACAGAAACTGTCCTTTTTTTATGTTGACCGGTTTATTCGTGGCAGCGGCGGCGGTGATCAGATCGGTCTGCCGGCAGAGAAAGGCTGGAATCTGCAGTATGTCAACATGTTCGGCAGCCATTTCAACCTCAGTAGTTTCATGAACATCCGTAATCAGCGGCAATTGATACCGGTGACCGATTTCGTTCAGCAATTGCAAGCCCTCCCGGTCTCCGATACCCGTAAAGGAGGAGAGACTGGTACGATTGGCCTTACGGTAGCTTGATTTGAAAATCAGCGGAATATCAAGTCTGGTGCATATTTCCCTGAGCCTGTCTGCAGTTTCAGAAAGAACTTCCCGGCTCTCAACGACACAGGGGCCGGCGATCAGGAAAAATCCGGACTTCGGAGCGGGTTTGAGGAAAGGTATTTCTTTAAAGAAGTCGGGTATCATGCAGTGCAATTTAGTATTTGTATTTTTTGCCCCACTGTTTTTTCATTTTTTCAAGCAGTTCCTGTTCCCTTGAATTCATGGCCGGTTGCCAAAGCCTTGTGCCTGATATCTTTTCAGGCAGATAATCCTCTTCGACAAAATGTCCCGAATGGTCGTGGGGATACTGGTATTGTTCGCCATAACCCAGCTCCTTCATCAGCCCCGTGGGGGCATTTCTCAGGTGCAGGGGCACCGGGAGGTCGCCGGTGTTTCTCACCAAGCCGAGGGCTTTGTCAATAGCCAGATAGGTTGAATTGCTCTTAGGACAGGTTGCCAGAAAAACGGCCACTTCCGAAAGAATGATCCTGCTTTCGGGCCAACCGATTTTTCTGACGGCATCAAAACAAGTGTTGGCCAGAAGTAGGGCATTTGGGTTTGACAATCCCACATCCTCAGAAGCGAAGATCAGCATTCTGCGGGCGATAAATTCGGGATCCTCACCTCCTTCAATCATTCTGGCAAGCCAGTAAACAGTTGCATTGGGATCAGATCCGCGCATGGATTTTATAAATGCGGAAATGATGTCGAAATGCTGTTCCCCGTTCTTGTCATAGAGGGCGATATTCTCCTGTATCCTTTTAATTACAAGGTCGTTGGTAATCTCAAGCTCCTGATCATCCGAGGAGTTGACAACGATTTCCAGACCATTATACAGTTTACGTGCGTCACCTCCGGAAAATCTCAGCAAGGCTTCACTTTCTGAAATTGTTATTTTTCTGGTCCGGAGCTCAATATCTTCTTTTAGTGCATGTTGCAACAGAGATTCCAGATGCTCGCGGCTGAGGCTTTTAAGCACATATACCTGGCATCTGCTGAGCAAGGGTGAGATCACCTCAAAGGATGGGTTTTCGGTGGTTGCCCCGATCAGGGTAATGGTGCCCTGTTCCACGGCACCCAGGAGGGAATCCTGTTGTGACTTACTGAACCGGTGGATCTCATCGATAAAAAGGATTGGCGATGGAGAGTCAAAGAATCGAATCTTGCCGGCCTTATCGATTACCTCACGGATATCCTTCACTCCGGAATTGATGGCAGAGAGTGTGAAGAAAGGTCTGTTGAGTCTGTTGCTGATGATTCTGGCAAGGGTGGTTTTACCAACACCCGGAGGTCCCCACAGAATGAAGGAGGGAATATTTCCTGATTCAATGGATTTCCGGAGGATCGATTGTTCACCAACCAGATGCTCCTGTCCCATGTAATCTTCAAGGCGCTGAGGCCGCATCCGTTCGGCCAGGGGAATGTTGCCAGGCATTATTGCTAATTATAAGGTCAAAAATAATCAAATTGAAGGGAAGGAGGTATCTTAGCGCCCATTTGGCGGATACTCCATTATATGACTAAGATCTTAGCCGGGATATTATTGGCACTCCTGATCTCAACGGGCTCCCGGGCTCAGAACAAGTTCATACCCACTGACCCTTACACCTCATGGGACGGAATAACCCACAAATCGAAATACCTGATCACTTCACCGGGATTTATGGGTCCTAACTCCCTGCCTGTTCCTGAGTTGCATAAGGGAAAGGTTCCGGAAAATATTTACTGGACAGGCCGGTATGAATATTTTCTGGGTAAGGGAAATCAAACGCAGGATTTTTACACACGGTTTATCATACCCCTCAAAAACCGCGTTGGGATTGAATTTACTTACGTTCCGGTGGAATTCTTTACGATGGATTCCATAACCAGCAGGTTATGGAGATCTTTTTCGGGCACGCCCGCAGAGGGGCACTCCCTGGGTGACATATACTTCGGGACTATTATTCAGGTGGTCCGCAACCATGCGTATCTTCCGAATCTCTCGCTGGCCATGACTTGCCGGACCGCCAGCGGCACCGGACGGGAATATGCCCGCCATACCGATACCCCCGGGTATCACCTGGATGCCTCTGTGGGTGACTCTTACGGTTCCGGGGAAGGATTCTTCAAATCATTCAGCTGGTACCTTGAAGGCGGATTTCTGGTCTGGCAAACTTATCTGGATGATTATCCACAGAACGATGCCTGGCTTTACGGCGCCGGCATTGACTTAAGTTTCAGGGATTTCTACATCAATCAGGATTTAAGAGGCTATTCAGGATATATGAATAACGGTGATCAACCGCTTGTGTACAGCGCAGAACTGGGTATCCGCATTGGTACCGCGGCTTTTACCTTCGGTTATGAAAACGGTTTGAGGGATTATCCCTTCCAGTGTTTCAGGACAGGGATTTGTCTCGATGGCCTGAAATGAACAATAATCTGTTTAAAATGCGGTTGATTATAGGAAGCTATTCTTTCTCTGAATGGATTTTATGTTGGTAATTTTGCAGTGAATACCAAACAACAAACTCAGACAACCGAAATGAAGAAATTGATTCTTTTAGCCGGACTTCTTTGGATAGGCATATCCCTGCCGGCACAGAACCTGATCAGCTTTGGACCCAAGGTGGGATGGAATTCTACAAGGTTAAGCAAAGATTACAAGGATTACCTCCAGGATATGAAATCAGGATTTCAGGGTGGCATTTTCTTTTCACTGAATCTTGACAAATTCTATGTTCAGCCCGAGGGATATTTCAGTCTGAAAAGGGGAACCTTTGAATCATCGATTGAGGATCCTTTCAATCCCGCCGGATCCTTGAATGTGAAGCAGACCGTAAGGCTTCAGACGGTTGATGTACCCCTGCTCCTGGGCTACAGGCTGCTTGACCTTAAGCTGGCCAAACTCAGACTATGGGGCGGACCGGTTGCCTCCTATGTCCTTGACAAACAATACACTCTGAGCATTGATGGAGTTGACCAGTCAGAAAGGATCAGCAGGGATGATTTTAAAGATGCGACCTGGTCAGTGCAATTTGGTGCCGGACTGGACCTGCTGATGCTCACTTTTGATGTCGGGTATGATTTTGGTCTTGATAATTTCCTGACAATCAGAAATCTGAATGATCTCAGCCTGAAGAATAACGTGTTCTTCTGCAGTCTGGGATGGAGGATCTACTAAAGTTCAGCCCATCTGACGCTGAGCAGCCTCAATAAAAGCCAGAATATTTTCCAGAGGAGTATCGCCTTCCACGGAATGGGAAGGTGACAGGATCAATCCCCCCTTTCTCCCATCATTAATCAGCCGGGTTGCCTCGGCGGTTACCTCATCTGCCGTACCGAACGGGAGGGTTTTCTGGATGGAGAGGCCTCCATGAAAGGAAAGTCTCCCTCGGTACTGATTAAGGAGTGAGTAAATATCCATCACCTCCGGCTGGAAAGGATTAAAGCATGCTACCCCGGCTTCGATCAGATCGGGAAACAGCTCATCCACATCGCCGCAGGAATGGATCATGACAAATTTGCCCTCCGCCCTGACTGTCTGATACATCCTTTTTAACTGAGGGTAAATGAAATCTTTCCAGGTCTGGTATCCCATGATGAGCCCATGCTGCTGGCCCCAGTCATCGCCGAAATAAACTGCGTCAATGTCGTACTCAAGGGCTTTCTTGATCTGCCGGATGTTATAATCGGCGATGGATGAAAAGAGCTCATGGACAAAACCGGGATTCAGGCAAAAATCCATCAGGAGGTTTTCCATGCCCCGGAGGGTCCAGGCCCTTTCAAAAAGGCTGAAGCCGATCTGAAACACCCTGAAAAGGTCAGGCTTAAAGCGGATTTCAGATTGAATATTACTGAAAAAACGCGGATCCAGAGGATCCGGCATGACCAACTGTCTGAGATCAGGCTCAGGAAGGACAGTTCCCACCGGAATGCCAATATCCCTGTCGATCCTGCGGTCCCAAACCACGCCGAACACATCTCTGAAATGGTCGTCATTCAGTGGTTCAAAGAATCCGATGTCACTGCCGAGGTTCAGGATATGATTACCCACAACCCCTTCGAGATCATCAACCTGGTAATAATTTTTCAGGAGTTCGGACGGTTCTGTTGTGAATTTGAAAGACCATGGCGTGTAGGGCGGGATCTGCCCCTCAAGAACCTGCCGGATCACCTCACGTTTTGTCATGGATCTTTTTGCACTAAAATAGGCAAAATGAACCATCAAAACCGGTTGCCGAACCTGCCTGGATTTAAAAAACCTGTGGTCAGCGGATCGGGACTATCCCCTGTGATCATTCCGGCCATGATCTTCCCGGATACAGGTGCCAGACTGATTCCCATCATCGCATGTCCGGTATTTACCGACAGGTTGGGATACATGGCGGAGGTACCGATGGCCGGCATTCCGTCAGGCGTTACCGGGCGTGCACCCCACCAGGCCTGGCTGGCATCCGGGATTGGAATTTCCCATCCGGGAAATACGGATCTGACGTTTTGGTAGATCCTTTGCAGCCTGTTGCCGGAGATCGTGGAAGTGTTGTCACCCAGAATGAAATTGCCGGCGATTCTCGTTGCCGTTTCATAGGGGGTAATAGCAATATGATGATCCTGCAGAAGGGTAGGGTGTGAAATCGTGCTCCCGGGATTGCTGAACTGATACGATATCCCTTTGGCCGGCTGCAGAGGGATCCTTAGTCCCAGGCCGGAAAGGACCTTTCCGGACACAGCTCCGGTGCATACCACAAAATGATCAGCTGCAATGTCTCCCCGGGTAGTGGATACTGCGGATATTCTTCCTTCACGGCTAATGAAACCGGTCACTGCGGTGCCCCCAAGAAATCTGACGCCCCGGGATTGAAGATATTGCCGGAGCTCGGTAAGCATGGGCAAAGGATCCACCTTGCCGTCAAGAGGATAGAAAACCGCACCATAAACGCCGGGTGAGAGATCCGGATTTTGAGATGTAAACTCCCCATTTTGCCAGATCTCAACAGGCATGCCGAGATCAGCAGCAATCCGTGCAGTTTTTTTATCACTGCTGAATACTTTCTCAGTGACT
>Ga0172368_10000650_pt1 | contig 49340 bp, 53 predicted proteins | sample Lak11m_FD_114540 | JGI IMG/M metagenome (GOLD analysis project Ga0172368, IMG submission 114540) | Freshwater microbial communities from Kabuno Bay, South-Kivu, Congo - kab_022012_11m | ecosystem: Environmental > Aquatic > Freshwater > Lake | place: Democratic Republic of the Congo: South-Kivu... | reverse complement strand
TCTTGGGTTCAATATTTTCATCAGGACTGATATATACCGGAAATGACTATTTGAACCCTGAAATTAACAAATACTACAGCGCATTATTTGATCTTTCAAAACCTAGCGTCTGTTTTGGTAGCGGGGGTTGGATTTGAACCAACGACCTCGTGGTTATGAGCCACGCGAGCTACCGGACTGCTCCACCCCGCATCACTTAATGAACTATATCAAAATATTCCGTTTTTATCAACTACGGGCTCAAAACAGCTCTTTTAATTTTTTTCTAAATGTATTATTATGTCCTAAATAGGGAGGCATCGGAGAGATCCGATTTTTTTAAATGCTATAATTATTGGTGAAAAATGCTTAAATTCTCGCAAAAATCTATTCTTGGCAAAACATATTCTTATATCAGGCATCATAATCTTCTTCAAAAAGGGGACAAGGTTGCAGTGGCGGTTAGTGGGGGACCAGACTCAATGTCTTTGCTTCAAATTCTTTTGTCTTTGCAAAAAAATCTTGGGGTTGAAATTTCTGCTTGCCATTATAACCACCGGCTTAGGGCGGAGGAGAGTGACGGAGATGAAAAATTTGTTAAAAATTTTTGTAAGGAGCGGGGGATTGAATGCTTTCTCGGCCGGTCCCCCCGAAAAAATAAATTTAAAAACGAAGACGAGGCCAGAGAAGCACGCTATCTCTTTTTCCAAAAAATTTTAAAAGGGAATAGAGTAGACAAAATTGCGCTTGCTCACAATTTAAATGATTTAGCCGAAACCGTTCTTTTGCGGACCATCCGAGGCACCGGATTGCGTGGAATTCAGTCTATCCCCGCTCGGCGGGAAAAATTTATCCGTCCCCTACTCCCCTGCCGCCGAACTGAGATTGAAGACTATTTAGCCGGCCAAAATATAAAGGCAAGAATTGACAAGTCAAATAGTGATGTCAGAATCCCCCGCAATTTTATCCGTCTTAAAGTTTTACCAATGATTTTAGAGCTAAATCCGAATATTGTTGAGACATTGTCATTAGCGGCAGAAGCGGCAAAAGATGATTATAATTTCCTCGAAACGGAAGGCCAAAAATTATTTGATGAAATTGCAATCTCAAGCCATGACAAGATTTCTTTAAATCTCTCTGCTTTTAAAGCGTTGTCAAAATCAATGCAAAGAATGGTAATTCGACTTGCCATCGCCAAAATTTCCAATCTAAATGACATCAGTTTCAAACAAATCGAGGAAGTACTTTGGTTAATTGAAAAAGGAGAGGGACGGAAGTTTAAAACTCTCCCCCGTTCATTGCACATTGAGCTTCAGAGTGGTAAAATAATGTTGTTTATTGATAATAAGGAGACAATTGATGAAACCCAATTATAATCGGTCAATTCTATATATTATTGTGATAATAGTAAGCTTGTTTCTTCTGTCCAGCTACTTTTTCCCCAAAAATAAGGCAGCTAAAGATGTTCCGATCTCGGAAATATCTCAACAGGTTGAAAAGGGAGATGTTAGCAAAATTGAAGTCAAAGATAACGAAGTGACGGCGATATTAAAGGACGGCACAAAAGAAAAGGCTGTTAAAGAGTCAACTTCAACTTTGAAGGATTATGGTATCACTCCGGATAAAACTGAAATTGACATTGCCAATACTGCCAATTCGGCGATTTGGTACAATCTTGCCAGCATATTGCTTCCGATTCTTTTAATCGGCGGATTTATCTACTTTATGATGCGTTCGGCGCAGGGTGCCAATACAAAAGCGATGAGTTTTGGCAAATCAACCGCCAAACTTTTTGTCGGCAATAAAAAAGTGACCTTTGCCGATGTGGCTGGTTCCAACGAATCAAAACAAGAATTGTTTGAAGTCGTTGACTTTCTAAAGTATCCGAAAAAATATCGCGATCTTGGTGCGGAAATTCCGCGCGGAGTCTTGCTGGTCGGTTCGCCCGGTACGGGCAAAACCCTAATGGCGAAAGCTGTTGCCGGTGAAGCCGGAGTTCCATTCTTTTCCATTTCTGCCTCTGAATTTGTAGAAATGTTTGTCGGCGTCGGCGCTTCTCGGGTTCGAGATCTGTTTTTAAAGGCAAAAAGAAACGCGCCAGCCATAATCTTTATTGATGAGTTGGACGCAGTCGGCCGCCAGCGTGGTGCCGGTCTTGGTGGATCACATGACGAAAGAGAACAAACTCTCAACCAGATTTTGGTTGAAATGGATGGTTTTGAGTCAACTGACAATGTCATAGTCATTGCCGCCACTAATCGTCCTGATGTCCTTGATCCTGCGCTTTTGCGTCCAGGTCGCTTTGACAGGCAAGTCTATATTGATTTGCCCGACCGAACTGAGAGAGAAGAGATATTAAAAGTTCATGTTAAAAATAAACCGGTAGATTCTGAGGTAAATCTAGAAAAAATTGCCGCTTCAACACCAGGCTTTTCCGGCGCCGATCTTCGGAATTTAACCAACGAGGCCGCTATTTTGGCTGCCCGTGAGAACAAAAAAACGATTTCACAGGAAGATATGTCCGAATCGATTGAAAAGGTAATGATGGGACCGGAAAAGAGATCGAAAGTTTTGTCTGATAAAGAGAAAAGAATTACGGCGATTCACGAAGCCGGTCACGCCGTTGTCAGCCACATCTTACCAAATGCTGATCCGGTTCATAAAATTTCCATCATTTCCAGAAGAATGGCACTCGGTTATACCTGGAATATGCCGACTGAGGAAAGAAAACTTCAAACCAAGGCTCATTTTCTCGACGAAATTGCCACTCTGATGGGCGGCCGTGTCGCCGAAGAAGAATTCTTTGGCCGAAGCAATGTCACGACGGGGGCGCAGAATGATATGAAGAAGGCCACAGAATTGGCTCGAAAGATGGTAACTGACTTTGGTATGTCCGATCGACTTGGACCGCAGACATACGGCCATCGCGAGGAGATGCCTTTTTTGGGAAAAGATTACACCGAGCATAGAAATTACAGCGAAGAAATCGCAAAGATTATTGACGAAGAAGTGACGAAGTTGATACAGGAAGGCCGCCAACAGGCTGATCAGATTGTTAAAACCCACAAGAAGATTATTGAACAAATTGCCGAAGATCTGCTTAAGAAAGAAACTATCAACGACAAGGAATTTGCACAATATTTTGATAAATCTAAAACTAAATAGGTTTTATGAAGCGGCTTCTAGCTTTTTTTTCGAAAGAAAATTCTATTCGAGGCGCCAGTATTCTGTTAATAGTTACGCTGGCGCTCAGTAATTTACTCGGTCTTATCCGAGATCGTTTCCTAACAAAAAACATCTCGACTTTTAATCTTGACGTGTATTACGCCGCTTTTCGTATTCCGGATTTGATTTTCAATTTCCTTATACTCGGCGCTATCAGTTCGGCTTTTATTCCAATTTTTTCCGATTTTTTGGCACAGGGTAAAAAAGAAGACGGCTATCGGATTACTAATATTTTGATAAATATCGGCTTGATTTTTATGGCTGTATCCGGAGTGGCTTTATTTTTTGCTATGCCTTATCTTATGCCTCTTGTCGTGCCCAAATTTGATGCCGGCAGAATGGCCGAAACGATCAAATATTCCCGCATATTAATGATAACGCCGATTTTCTTTTCTTTTTCTTATATTATCGGCGGTGTCTTAAATTGCTATAAACGTTTTTTTGCCTTTGCTTTGGCTCCGCTCGTTTATAATTTATCGATCATTCTTGGAGCTGCTTTATTGGCGCCAAAATTCGGGGTGATCGGTGTAATTTATTTTGTCATTTTAGGGTCGTTTCTTCATCTTTTGGTTCAATTGATTCCGGCTATTAAACTAGGCTACCGCTACAGGGCAATTGTCTCTTTTTCGGAAAAACCGGTTAAAAGAATCATCCGACTAATGATCCCGCGGACGATAAGTATGGGTTCAAATCAGATTATGCTTATCGTTTATACGGCTTTAGCTTCAGCTTTGGCTGCCGGTTCTATTTCGGCGTTTAATTTGGCAAATAATATACAAACGATGCCTGTCGTTGTCTTGGGCACATCTTTTGCTACGGCTGTTTTCCCGACTTTGGCGGAGAAAATATCATCAAATCAGGGAAAGGAATTTTCCTTTTATCTAAACAGAGCAATTAGGGCAATCGGCTATCTTCTAATTCCGTCAACCGTTATTTTTATCTTGCTTCGAGCTCAGATCGTTCGGCTGATATTGGGTTCCGGCAAATTTGATTGGGAAGACACTCGGATGACTGCAATTACGCTTGGTTTTCTATCAATTTCAATACTGGCTCAAGGGCTTATTCCACTTCTATGCAAAGCTTTTTATGCGCTTAAAAATACCCGAACACCAATGTATATTGCTATCGCCACAGTTATTGTCAGTGTAATAATCGCTTTTCCTCTGGCTAGATCTTTATCGGTTGCCGGATTGGCCTTAGCTTTTTCAATCGGGAGTTATTTCAATCTTTTTGCTTTGATTTACTTTTTAAGAAAAAAATATCCTCGAATTCTAAATAAAAACTTGGTTTTTTCTTATGCAAAAACTCTTCTGGGATCGGGCGTGATGGCGGTATCGGTATGGTTCTCGATGCATATTGCGGCATCCTATGTTGATATGAGCCGTTTTTTCGGTATTTTATTACAAGCCGTTTTTGCCGGTGTCGTTGGTCTCGCCGTCTTTCTCGTACTTAGCTATGTGATGGGTCAGGAAGAAATAAATTGGGCCCTAAGGAGGAAAATTAATGTTGAGGCAGACAGCCAAATCCAATAACAAAACGGTTGCCAAAGAGTCCGTTTCGCTCTGGACAGTTTTTTTGATGGTCTTATTTTTATTTATCGTTATTTGCTTCGCTCTAATTTATTTTCGTTATTCTCCCAATTCGCCGCTTTATAATTTATACATTAAAGTGCCTTCGGCAGTTAATCTAAATGACATTTTAAGCAAGGAAACGGCTCAGATTAAATCCGGCGAAACGATTGCAATAAAAATCACCGAGTCACAGCTTGAAAAAAGCGTTTGCTTAAAATGCGGCAGCTTTCCCCTAAAAAAAGCTCAATTGGAAATTAAATCAGACGGCATAAATTTAAAAGGGAAAACCAGCACAGGTTTCTGGGGGATCAGTCTTGAGTTTTTACTACAGCCTAAAATAATCAACGATAGCATAACTTTCGAAGTTTCAGAAGCAAAGGCTGCCGGCGTTGAAGCTCCGCCAAAATTAACGGAAAAGCTGAATCCTCAAATCGAATCCCTTTTTGAAAATGTGATGCCTGATCAGAATTTAATCAAACCGAAAGAGATAAATAGTATGGAAGGGTATCTTCTGCTTAGGGGAATAAGGAAATAGAAAATGAAGGCCTTTCTATTTTCCGATCTCCATGCTAATCGTCTTGCGCTTGCAAATCTTGCTCAATTTTTGAATAACAATAACGGAATTGATCTTATTATCTCGGCAGGCGACATTGTAAATATGGGGGAGCCTGTCGCTTTTATTCCCAAGTTTACTGAAGTTATCAAAAATACTAATTTGCCTTTTTTTTGGGTGCCCGGCAACAACGATTTCGGCCGTGCTTATTATAAATTAAAATCAGAATACAATACTCTTGAGGGAAGTGTTTGCAAATATAAAGGAATTATATTAACCGGAGTCGGGGGATCCCCCGCTTCTTGGGCGGGCCAATATGCAGGCGAGAAAATGATTGATAGAAAAAAAATCGGCGGTTCGATTTTTGTATCCCACTTTCCGCCTCCGGGAATTTTGAGTTGGCAAAAAGGTGATTGCCATTCCCCTACTGCTAAAAAACTTTCCGACTCCCCTCTTGTCCATATTTGCGGCCATATTCACCATCAGTGGGGTTGCGCTTATCTCGGGCAAACAAAGGTAATTAAGCTAGGTGCGGCGGAAACCGGTTTTTATGCTATACTTGATCTAGAAAATTTAGAAGTTGAATTCGGGAGGTTTAGATGAAATTCGGAGCGCATATCTCAACGGCCAAACCGTTCTCTGAATCAATTATTCGAGCCAAGAAGATCGGCTGTGATTGCATGCAAATTTTTGCCAATCCTCCTCAACGCTGGAATCCTATCCCTATTTCAGACGAGGAAATAAACAAATTTAAACTTTTAAAACAAGACAGTACGATTGGACCGATCGTGATCCATAGTATATATCTTGTGAATTTTGCTTCGTCCAATCCATTTTTTTACGAACAATCCATAAAATCATTGATTGATGATATGAAAAAAGCCAATTTGCTTGGAGCGATAGGGGCAAATACTCATCTTGGTTCGACCAAAGGAACCGATTGGAAAGATTGCTTGCCAAAAGTAAGAGATGCAATCAATAAAATTTTGGCAGAAACCGAAAACGCGGATTTTATTATTGAAAATGCGGCGGGAGCCGGTAATATCATTGGCGATACTCTTGAAGAAATCGCCGAAATCATACAAAGTGTGAACTCTTCGCGAGTAAAAGTATTGATCGACACTGCTCACGCTTTCGAATCAGGTTATAATTTAAAAGACCTTTCGGAAGCGGAGAAGTTTATTGATAATTTCGATGGATTGATCGGACTTGATAAACTGGTTGGTTTCCACTTTAACGACTCTCAAACACAATTTGATTCGCATCGTGATCGCCATGCTGACATTGGCGAGGGAGAATTAGGGTTAGACATATTTAAGTTTTTAATTAATCATCCAAAGTTAATTAATAAATTTGCCATATTGGAAACCCCTCAGGATAAAATTGATTGGAAAGATCAAATAAAGCTTTTAAGAAGTCTGGAGTACAAAAAATGAAAGTTGGCCTAGCACTTTCGGGCGGCGGAATATTGAGTTTGGCTCATATTGGTATTATCAGAGAGTTGGAAAAAAATCAGATCAAAATAGACGCCATTGCCGGGACATCTTCGGGGGCTATCATTGCGGGTCTGTATGCCGACGGCGGATTGCCGAGAGTCGAAGCGTATTTAAACGATCTTGATAAGGCTGGTTTGTTTAAGAAAAGAAATTTTAATCTCATGTTGCCCGGTAAAGTTTTTAAGGAACTGAGAAAATGTCTGGAAAACAACTTAAAAGCAAAAACTTTTAGTGCGCTACCCCTCGATTTTCAGTGTGCCGCCACGGACATTTCAACCGGCGATTTGGTAATGCTTAAAAAAGGCAATCTTGTTGATGCTATTATGGCTTCTGCTGCCTATCTTTCGGTTTTCTCTCCCCAGAAAATCGGGGGAAAACATTTGGTTGACGGGGGCATCACCTGCAATATGCCGGCTGGCGAACTTCGTCGTTCCGGCATTGATTTTGTTATCGGATCTTCCCTTTATTCTGTTTCCAAGATAAACCAACTCAAAACGAAGAAAATCAGCCGGATTGAAATTGCTTTAAGGGCAATCGCCATAATGCAAAAAGAACTTGCCGCTTATGAAGCTAGAGAATGCGATTTTTGTTTCTATCCTCCGGTCGATATATATCGGTGGTATAGTTTTAACAAATCAACCGAAATAGACAAGATCGGCGAAAAATATTCTCACTACAGAATGTCCAAATTAAAGGCGTTGATTGAAGAGAAGCAAAAGATATTGGAAGAAGACAATACCATCAGCGAATAAAACCAAAGGGAACGGATTTTCTGAAATCCAAATAAAGGCATAAAGACTTACCTCGGCCCTTTTACTGGTTAATTTGTTTCAATTTAAGACAATTTCTGATATAATAAAAGTGTCTCGAAAAACGAGACAATTTTGTTAATATTAATAAAAATTTTTGTATAATCGCCCGCATAAATTACCGTACTTCACTTAAACTACGCAGGGCGAGCGAGATTAAATCAGACTAGCTATGGAACAGAAATTAATTCGCAACTTTTGTATTATTGCCCACATTGATCATGGCAAGTCGACGTTGGCCGACCGTATGTTGGAGCTGACCGGTACGGTCCAGAAACGAGAAATGAAGGAACAACTTCTTGATCAAATGGACTTAGAACGTGAACGAGGCATTACTATTAAACTGACACCAGTGAGGATGGTTTGGAAGCCTTCGCAATTACCAATTACCAATAATCAATTATCAACCAAATCCCAATTATCAAACTCCAACTGCTCAAATGAGAATTTGGAAATTAGAAATTCGGAATTAGAAATTAAAGATTCAACATTTGTGTTGAATCTTATAGATACTCCCGGACATGTTGACTTTCAATACGAAGTTTCAAGATCTCTGGCTGCCGTTGAGGGAGCAATTTTGTTGGTTGACGCAACTCAAGGAATCGAAGCGCAGACCTTGTCCGTACTTTATTCGGCAGTTGATAATAATCTGGAAATAATTCCTGTTGTAAATAAAATAGATCTCCCGGCCGCCCGCCCCGATGAAGTTGCCGAGGAAATTGTTAAAATTTTGGGTTGCAAAAAAGAGGACATACTTTATGCTTCGGGAAAGACGGGAGAAGGCGTTCCAGAAATCCTTGATAAAATAATAGAAAAAATTCCTGCTCCCAAAGGAGAAGAGAATAAACCGCTAAAGGCCCTAATTTTCGATTCCGTCTATGATCCCTATCGCGGAGTGGTCGCCTATGTTCGGATTTTTGACGGAGAAATGGCGCGCGGAAATAATTTTTATTTAATGGAGACGGAAAGCGGGGATAGCGCAATTGAAGTTGGGTATTTTAAACCAAAATATTTTGCCCACTCTCCCCTCTCGGCTGGCGAAATCGGCTATCTCGTGACGGGTTTTAAAGAAGTGGCCGAAGCTCGCGTTGGCGATACTATCACATTAAAAGAAAAACCGGCTGACTCTCCCCTTCCTGGTTATAAACAAATCCAGCCCTCGGTTTTTGCCTCAATATATTGTACTGAAGGGGATGACTATCCCGAACTTAAAGAAGCGATTGAAAAATTAAAATTAAATGACGCTTCCCTTTCGTATGAGCAAGAACGCTCTGATGCATTGGGTTTTGGTTTTCGTTGCGGATTTTTGGGACTCTTGCATATGGATATTGTAAGGGAGAGGCTTGAGCGGGAATACAATTTATCGCTTGTTGTTTCAAGTCCAACCGTTCGTTATTTTGTGATAGAAAACAACGGTGAAGAGGAGGAAGTGGCTAAACCAGGAGATTTGCCTGATCGAGGCAGTATTCGCGAGATCAGAGAACCTTGGGTAAAATTGGAAGTCTTTACACCCAAAGACTATGTCGGGGCTCTAATGGAAGCTGTGCAGAAGAAAAGAGCCATATTTAAGAACCTAGAATATATCGACGAGAACAGAGCCATCATTCATTACGAGGCGCCTTTAGCCGAGGTGATAATAGACCTCTATGACACTTTAAAATCTGTTTCCAAAGGATATGCTTCGATGAGCTATGAGCCGCTTGATTATCGGGCTTCTGACTTGGAAAAGGTTGACATCCTCATCAATTTGGAAAAAGTTGACGCTCTGTCTTTTATTATTCACAAATCCAAAACTCAGTCGGAGGCTCGCCGTATCGTCGAAAGATTGAAGGAATTAATTCCAAGACAAAATTTTGAGATCAAAATTCAGGCCTCGATCGGCGCATCAATCATTGCTTCAGAGCGAATTTCTCCTTTTCGTAAAGATGTGACGGGACATCTTTATGGCGGTGATGTAACACGAAAAAATAAATTGCTCGATAAGCAAAAGAAGGGGAAAAAGAAAATGAAATCGATCGGCCGAGTCGAGGTGCCTTCCGATGTTTTTGTAAAAGTCTTAAGAAACGAATAAATAATTTATTAATTATTTAGTTTGCACACTAGCTTTCCAAAAGGTACTACGATCTTTATTATTTCTAAGAACGGTCAGACAACGACCGGCAAATTTTCCGACCATAAAAGCGGAAAGGTATTACTTGAAGATGGACGGGCTTTGGATATAAAACAAATAAGGGCAATGTCTCCTCGAAAACTGGAAGCAAAAGTACAAAGCGAAAGGGCCCGAATCAGATTTAGAATTAATAGATAACGAAAGCCGGCGCCCGCTTGGTAAAGCGGCCGCCGGCGACTAATGCATATTATTTAGTTTGTGTGGGGTTGGTTACCCCCTTTTTCTTTTCCCGGGCTTCGGCCAGGATCTCTGTGGTGTTCTTTCCCTGCTTACGCAGTTCAATGTAGCGGTATACTGTCATTTAAAAAGCCTCCTGAAAAAGATAGTATAGCCAATATGCTGGCTATGTTTATATTATATAACATTATGCTGAGTTTGTCAAGATGAAAAAGGGAGTCTCTTTAGTATAAAAAAGCATCACTTCCTGTCCCTCCGTAGTTTAAGCGAAGGGGGATCGTGATGCAATTTTCATGGTAGACCGCCCGGGACGATCTCACGCGGCTTCCGCCTTCCGGACACCCTCGGTTTCCAGTTTCTTCCGATAACGGGAGACCAATTGTTCTCCCGACCTCATTCATGTTCGAGCCCCGTAAACTAAAAAGAACTCCACCTAAAGGTGAAGTACTTTTTGGTAGACCGCCCGGGACTCGAACCCGGAACCAATGGCTTAAAAGGCCACTGCTCTACCAATTGAGCTAACGGTCCATAATCAATTAAAATTACCACAAAATAATACCGAATTTTGAGCTCAAAGTCAACCCAAACTATTCAAAATAGTTTGTCTTTGGATTTCTGTCTATTAGATCAAACGCCTTTTTCATTTCTTCCGGTGAATTTATATGAATTATTTTAAACTTTCCGGATGTCGTTTTCTTTATATAATCGTGTGTCACCGAAGTTATGTGAGCCAATCCCCAATAAATCCATTTGCCGTTAACATTTTCAACCAGAAAAACCCGAACGGGTGGTTGTTGATAACAACGAATATCAGGTTTGTCTTTGAAATCAAAAATTTGATCTAGAAATTTATCGGAATCAATTGGATCTTTCAAATGTTTTAGAATATCTAATTCTTTTGGAAATCCCTGCTCCTTGGTAATTTGCAAGGTATCGTTTATTTCAAAATAACTGCCCATTTCTACCTCTTTTCAATCAGATTAACTAGCGAGACTAAAATTGCATAAACCAAAGCTCCCCAGAAGGCGGCGGTGAAATTTGTGATCTCAAAGCCTTTGACAATAGTGCCTGCCAGCCAAAAAAGAAAGGTATTTATTATCAAAGTAAAAATTCCAAGGGTAAAGATATTAATTGGCAGTGTTAAAATGAGCAGTAAGGGGCGTAGAAGAGCATTTAAAAGCCCCAAAATAAGGGAGGTGATAAGCGCCGACCAAATTGAAGCAAATTTCACACCGGGGACGACATTTGCGACGATTAAAAGGATTAGAGTGTTTAAAAGCCAACGAAGAAGAATCATAAATTTAAATATTATTTACTTTTTTTACGCCAGTTAAGAAATATTAGCATAATCGGCGGGAATATTACAAAGAAAGTGTGATATTGATAAAGATATTTTGCACCAATCGAAGAGCTTATGTAACTATCCAGTGTAGCTTGCGGTAGGAATTTTAAAATAGAAGAAAGTATTAAAGCAACCGCCATTGCGCTATAGAGAATAATCTCGATCGAAGAACTTTCCTCCGATTTTTTGCCGGTCTTTAAAACGCCCGATATGAGGAAGGTTGACGCTAAAAGCAAAACGATTGCGATTGTTGAAGTGGAGGCATTACCCCTGATCCAAAGTTGATTTGCAATAACGGTGTTGCCATTAAAAAAATTAAAAATTGTTTCTGAAAAACTGCTGGCAATAACAATACCAATGTAAACTGAGCACAAAGTAGTTACGATCTTATCTCGTTGAAAAATAAAACCGTAGGCAACACCAAAAAGAAAGAATAAGCCGATAAAAACATCCACGCTGGGAAGTTGCATTTAGTTAACCCCTCCCCCGCAAAGCGGGGTCCCCTCCGTTCTGCTCGAAGGAAATTAATCTTTTTAAATCCCTTGCCCGCCATGGGGCAAAAAATAAATTCCACAGTACTTTTCTATCATTATCGGATATTTGGCAAAGCAAGTCAATAATTTGAATTATATATCCTGCATTTATTGCTAGAACGAAGCGTCGCAAAAAAGGAAGCTGGAATCTTAATTTCCCCACCACCCTCGTTTTTTAGCTTCGCTTTCACGAAGTTTCTCCCAAAGTTCTTTTTGCTCCCGAGATAAATTTCTCGGCATCCTGATTTTCAAGGTTAATATAAGATCGCCTCTTTTTCCGTTCCTGGCGGCGCGGCCTTTGCCGGCAAAACGGAAGGAATCTCCCGATTGTGATCCGGCCGGTATATTAAATTCCAATTTCTGACCGTCAACTTCAAGACTCATTTTATCACCCAAGACAGCTTGCGCTGGTGTTATCTCTAATTCGGCTTGAACTTGGGACATTGCTTGGCCGAAAAAATCTTCAAAAATGTCGCCTAAACCGCCAAAACCGAATCCCGAAAAATCTCCCTGTCCGAATCCTCCGGAGAAATCAAATCCTCCAAATCCTTGTCCATTTCCTGCTCCTCCGGCACGAAAGGCGGCGTCGCCAAACTGATCATAGCGACTCCTTTTTTGCGGATCGGATAATATCTGATAAGCTTCGTTAATTTCTTTAAATTTTTCCTCAGCTTCTTTGCCGCCTCCTCGGTCTGGATGGTACTCCAAAGCCAGCTTGCGATAAGCTTTTTTAATTTCTTCCAAACTGGCGCTTTTCAAGACCCCTAAAATTTTATAGTAATCTTTTGACATAAAAAACAAGCAGTAATTGCCTTTTGAGAGAGAAAGTTTTTATTTTTCTAACTTATTGCTTAAACACTTACTGCCGGCTGATTTCTTCTCCTGAGCTAGCGTCGAATTTGAATGTTTTACTAGAATCGGCGCTATTATACTGAACTAGCCAAATCAATTTATTATTCTCATTTTTAAGTGTCAATTGCATACCGGTTAGGGTGTTGGTTTCTCTCCAATCCAAGCCGCCTTTTTTCTCGGCTAATTGTAATGCTGTCACATAATTAAATTTCCATTGAGCGGTATCAATGTTGGATAATTTTCCGGCGTAATCTTCTTGGGGCACAAGAGCCCTGATAAAATTGCCGCTTAAAGCAGAAATCGTTATCATCCAATTATTCTTTGTATCTTTTGATGCACTGAAGATGTACCTAGTATTTACCGATTCGGGGGTAAGACTATTTTCAATCTCAACTTCTATCATTGAAAGTTTGTAATCGGATTTTACAGCTTTGGCCTTTTCTACGGCCAAGGAATATTCTTGCTTTACTGTATTATCAAAGTCGGCTGGATCCAAATTGGTAAGATTGGAAATTACATCCTCTTGAGTTTCCTGTGTGGAGGTTAGGGAAGAATTCTTCTTCTTATCGCTAAAATATGTCCAAGTGGCAGCGATAGTGATAGCAACAAGAATAATGAGATAGAAAACCGGTTTTTTAAAAAAATCCATACGCCCCTCGCTTTATAAATCGTTTGCTACTCTCTTGATATCATTTTACTCCCCTTTGGCCATCCCCGCAATGGGATGGCCCAAAGTGAAGAAAAATTATTTGTCTTCTTCCTTTTTTCCCTTGTCTTCTTTTGTTGGCTCTTCTTGTTCGTCTTTTTTAGCGGTTTCGGCCTGCTCGTACATTTTTTTGCCCAATTCTTGCAAAGCCTTGCTTAAATTCTCGGTTTGAGTCTTTATTTCTTCGAGATTATCCTGATCCTTAACATCTTTGACAGCACTTATCTTTTGCTCGATATCAGACTTCAAATTGCTATCTGCTTTATCGCCGGCACCCGTCTTGGCCGAGGCCAGATCTTTAAGCGTTTTTTCGGCAGTGTACACTAATGAATCAGCGGCATTGCGGGCGTCAATTAATTCTTTCTTCTTCTTGTCCTCTTCGGCATGTTCTTCGGCCTCCTTTTTCATTCTTTCGATTTCAGTATCAGACAAGCCGGATGAAGAAGTGATGGTAATTTTTTGTTCTTTACCGGTTGCCTTGTCCACGGCTTTTACATTTACAATGCCGTTCGCGTCAATGTCAAATGAGACTTCAACCTGAGGAATGCCTCGAGGAGCTGGCGGAATGCCATCAAGCATAAATCTTCCAAGGGTCTTATTGTCGGCAGCAAATTCTCGTTCTCCCTGAAGAACATGAATCTCGACGGAAGTTTGATTATCGGCGGCCGTTGAAAAAACCTCTGATTTTGAAGTCGGAATAGTCGTATTTCTTTCAATTAATTTTGTAAAGACGCCACCCAAAGTTTCGATACCCAAAGAAAGCGGCGTCACATCTAGAAGCAGGAGATCTTTAACTTCTCCTCCCAAAACCCCACCCTGAATAGCGGCCCCAAGAGCAACTGCCTCATCCGGATTGACAGAATGATTTGGTTCCTTGCCCCAGAATTTTTTAACCGCTTCTCTAACGGCTGGCATTCTAGTCATGCCGCCAACTAAGATAACTTCGTCAATGTCGCCCTTTTCTAATTTCGCGTCTTTTAGAACTTTCTCAGACGGTTTTAGCGTCTTATCAATTAGGTCGGAGACAAGACTTTCCAGCTTTGCTCTGGAGATGGACATCTGAAGGTGCTTTGGTCCAGAGGCATCAGCCGTGATAAAGGGAAGATTGATCTCTGTCTCAGTTGAGGAAGATAACTCAATCTTGGCTTTTTCCGCCGCTTCCTTAACACGCTGAATGGCCGCCTTGTCTGTATGCAAATCGACACCCTGATCTTTTTTAAATTCGTCGATTATGTAATCCATTATTTTTTGATCAAAATCATCACCGCCAAGGTGAGTGTCGCCGTTGGTGGCTTTAACTTCAAAAACGCCGTCGCCAAGCTCGAGAATAGTGATATCAAAAGTTCCGCCGCCAAGATCATAGACGGCAATTTTCTCATTTTTCTTCTTATCCAAACCATAAGCTAGGGCTGCGGCGGTTGGTTCGTTTATGATTCTTTTTACCTCGAGACCGGCGATCTTGCCGGCATCTTTGGTGGCCTGTCTTTGGGCATCGTTAAAGTAGGCCGGTACGGTAATAACCGCTTCCGATACTGTGCCGCCAAGGTAGGTTTCAGCGTCCGCTTTAATTTTTTGCAAAATAAAAGCGGAAATTTCCTGTGGACTATAGTCCTTACCGTTCATAATAACGCGAATTGAACCGTCAGATGATTTCTTCGTGTTGTAAGGCATTTTCTTCAGATCGGCTTGCGCTTCTGCATCTTCGTATTTTCGTCCGATAAATCGCTTGACAGAAAAGATGGTATTTTCTGAGTTTGTCACAGCTTGTCTTTTGGCAAGTTGGCCGACTAATCTTTCGCCCTTTTTGGTTTCAGCCACAATTGACGGTATGGTTCTCCCGCCTTCAGCTGATTCAATAATTTTTGCTTCGCCGCCTTCCATTACGGCTACGGCAGAGTTGGTGGTACCAAGGTCAATCCCGATGATTTTTCCCATAGTATTCTCCTTAATTAGTTATTTTGTGTCTAGAATGTCCTCCTTTATAAATTCCGGAGGACTTTTGGCAGTAATTACCTACAATAAAAATGTAAAGTATACTTTACATTTTGTCAACCCCCGTCCTCCCAAAGAGCAATTATTGTCTATTACCGTTCGATACTTTGACTTTTGATGGTCGAATTACTTTTTCATTTAGTTTGTAGCCGGCCGAAATTTCTTCCACGACTGTATTTTCCGGCTCATCGCTTTTTATGTGTTCGACCGCTTCATGGTATTGTGGATCAAAATGAGTGCCTATTGTCGCTATCCTTTCCAAACCTTCGTTTTGAAGCACCGACTCCAATTGCTTTTCGATTTGCTTTATACCGGCTGTCCAGTTATCATTCTCCAATTCTTTGGGAATATGTTTGGCGGCAAGTTGGAAATTATCCAGAACAGGCAGAATATCCAAAATTAAATTTTCATTTGCCATTTTGATCAATCGTTGGCGATCGGCGTCGGCCTGTCTCTTAAAATTCATAAAATCAGCCTGAATCCTTTGTAGGGAAGCGGTTAATTCTCCGATTTTTTGTTCAAGAGCTAGGATATTATCTTCTTTTTGGTCTCCGGTTTCTTTTTTTGCATTTTTCATCATTTTGATTCCTTCGCTTATTAATCGGTCACTATGATATTATAATACTAAATCATTTTCAAGATTTTAATGCCTAACGGTAAAAAAATAGATGAGTTTTTTTATCCATACAGGATTTTTACGATTCTCGCTCTCTTTTTCTTGGCTGGAATATTTACCGCTTCATTTTTGAAACTTTCCTTTTATGCTTCCTGGCCGGTTTTTCTTTTGACAATGTTTTGTCTTGTCTTTGCCGCCTTTTCGGTTTTGAGAGAGAGGATTCTTGTCTTACTTTCGGCTGGTCTGGTGGCTTTTATTGCTGCGCTAACTTACTTTTCTTTTTTTGAAAACCGAGTTCAGCCCGATCTTCCATTCGGTCAAAAAACTGAAATTACCGGTAAGATTGTTAAAAAGCCGGAGATAGATTTTAAAACGCAAAAATTGGTGGTGGAAATAAATGATCTAAATGGCGAAAAAGCGCTAGTCTTGATTAATGCTGAGCCTTTCCCAAATTTCTATTACGGCGAAATATTAAAAATTAACGGCGTCATCAAAGAGCCAGAAAATTTCGGCGACTTTGATTATAAAAATTATTTAAAACGGTATCTGATTTTTGGCTTGATACAAAGACCGGAAATAGTTTATCTTGATTCAAGCCGCGATCTTTATGACCGATTTTTAGGAGGGCTTTACTACATTTCCGAAACTTTTGAGTCATCCTTAAATCGTGTTTTGCCGGAGCCTCAGGCTTCTTTGGCTTCGGGTATACTTCTTGGTGTTAAGAGGAATATTCCCGATACGGTAATGGATTCGCTAAATAATGCCGGCTTGACTCACATTATTGCACTATCGGGCTACAATGTCACAATTATTGTTTCGATCCTCGCTACTCTCTTGGCGCCTTATCTGGGTCGAAAAAAGACATTTTATTTTGGATTTATTCTTGTAGTTTTATTTGTGCTTCTAACCGGCGCATCTTCAAGTGTCGTTCGTGCGGCAATTTTTTCTTTGCTCATTCTTTTCGGGGGAACGATTGGACGGAAGGCCGACCAAACAAACCTGTTGCTTTTCACTGCTTTACTAATGGTGCTCGTAAATCCTCTTGTAATGCGCTACGATATTGGTTTTCAACTTTCCTTTTTGGCTTTTGCTGGACTAATTTATTTTTCTGGACCGATTTTCTTGAAAACCAAAAAATTAAAAATCGGCCTGAGTGAGAAGCTTAAAAAAACTTTAGCCGAAACATTGGGCGCCCAACTAGCCGTTTTACCTTTGATTTGGTTTCAGTTTGGCCGTTTTTCGCTTATTGCTCCGATCTCAAATCTATTAATTTTACCAATGATTCCTCTAACGATGGCTTTTATATTTATTGTTGGTTTAATTTCTTTTTTATATTATCCGATGGGCCAAATAGCCGCTTTGGCAGTGTGGCCTTTATTGGAATACATCATTAAAATCGCCGATTGGCTTTCAAAAATACCCCTCTCCTCTTTTGCAAGATGAAAAAAACGATTTTTAAAATTATTTTTATTTGTATGTTCCTTGTGCTGGCCGGCCTTTTCTATAATGTTGCCAGCAGTCCCGCCGGAACGGAGGAAATCAAAGTCTATTTCTTCGATGTCGGTCAGGGCGATGCGGCGTTGATTCAGAAGGGCTATTACCAGATTTTGATTGACGGCGGGCCTGATGACAAAGTTTTATCTCTTTTGGGGGATAAAATGCCCTTGGGTGATCGGACAATTGAAAAAATAATATTGACTCATCCTCACGCTGACCATTTGGTTGGGATAAACGAAATCTTAAAGCGTTATCAAATAAAAACAGTTGTCGGGAGCGGCGTCTTGTCGGATACCAATCAATATTTCGAATTTGCCGATGAATTAAAAAAACAGAACTTAAATTTAGAAGCGCCGATGATTGGACAGAGAGATTCCGATTTTGCCAATGAGGAAATTGAATATTTCTGGCCGGGCGACCAATATATTGGAAAGAAAATAAATAATCTTAATAACAGTTCAGAGGTTTTCCGTTTTTGCTATTTTAGCCATTGTGTCTTTTTTACGGGGGATATTGAAGAGGATGCCCAGCGGCAAATGATTTTAGAAAATAAAAACAATTTATCCGACTTTTTATCGGAAATAATTAAAGTCCCGCATCATGGCTCGTCGAATGGCCTTGGAGACAATATCCTTCTTAAAACAGTTAATCCAAAAAAAGCGGTGATTTCTGTCGGGAAAGATAATCAGTTTGGGCATCCGCATACTTCTGCCTTAAATTTGCTTGATAGCAGTCAAATTATGATTCTTCGAACTGATCAAGACGGCACTATCGAGTTCAAAGTCTCCAAGAATGGTTTTGAAAAAGAGTAGTTTGAGCTTGAAAAAATAGCACTTTGAGAGTAAAATTATATTAAAACTAAGAAATAATAAGCAATAAAAACGATTTCTCAAACATTATTGATTATTATGGCAAAAGGAGCTTTATGTCAGGACATAGTAAATGGGCGACAACAAAACGAAAAAAAGCTGCAATCGACGCAAAAAGATCTAAAATTTTTACTAAAGTAGCGAAACTAATAACAATTGCGGCCAGAGATGGTAAAAGCGGCGATCCCAATACTAATCCTTCGCTTCGTTTGGCTGTTGACAATGCCCGAGCTGTTAGTATGCCAAAGGAGAATATCGACAAGGCTATAAAGCGCGGTTTGGGCGGATTGGAGGGCGGCGCTCAGCTTGAAGAAATTACTTATGAAGCTTACGGCCCGAACGGGGTGGCTTTAATGATTGAGTGTCTTACCGATAACAAAAATCGGGCTCTTGGCGAAATAAAAGCGATTTTGAACAAGGCTGGCGGTTCTGTCGCCAGTACCGGTAGCGTGTCTTACCAATTTAAAAAAATGGGCCAAATAATTATTGATGAAAGCGCCAACACTCTAAAAAACGATGACTTGGAGATGGCAATTATAGAATCAGGGGCGGAAGATTTTTCCAACGAAGACAAAGTTTATGTTGTCACCACCGCCTTCCAAAATCTTAATCAGGTTAAAAAAACTATGGAAGATGCTGGGATTATAGTCGAAAGCGCTGAAGCAGCTCAAATTCCCGGCTCATATGTTGATTTACAAGAAGAGAAAAAGATGGCGATTGAAAACTTAATTGAATCCTTGGATGATCTTGATGATGTCAACAATGTTTATAGTAATGCAAACCTATAGCTTGCATAATTTCTAATTCTTAATTTCCAGTCAATTACCAATTTCTAATGATTAAATTGTTTAAAAATAAATAAATTGAAAATTGAATAAAAATTCAAAAAATAATCATCCTAGGCGAATTCTTGGGATTGATCCGGGCACCACGATAATGGGCTGGGGCCTGATTGAAAAGCAAAAAGGAAAAATTATACCGTTAAAGTACGGTTGTATTCGTTTTATGGCAAACGGTGATGCCGGCGACAGGCTGATGCATATATTCAAATCTCTAAGTGTTATAATAGAGAGGGAAAAACCGAATGAAGTTGCAATTGAGGAGCTTTTTTTCTTTAAAAATCAGAAAACGGTGATTTCCGTAGCAGAGGCAAGGGGAGTAGCGGTTGTCGCGGCTAAAAAATTTGACTTAGAAATATTTGAATATACGCCCCTTCAAATAAAGCAGGCCTTGACTGGATACGGAAGGGCGGACAAAAAGCAGATTCAAGAAATGGTAAAAGTCACCTGTAATTTGAAAGAGTGTCCCAAACCGGATGATGCCGCAGATGCCTTGGCCGTTGCAATCTGCCATGCCCAATCAAATCAGCAATTGATTTGGTCGGGAAACTCAATTTAGAGGATTTGGAAAATCGGTGCTTATTTAGAAATTAGAAATTCGGATTTTTTTCGAAGGAGGTAGTCCATGCCGGAACTTAGACAAAATATAATTACTGGCGATTGGGTAGTGGTTGCGCCGGAGCGGGCAAAAAGACCGCAAGATTTCATTATTCCTAAGGGCGTGAAAGTGCAGAAGAGGGAAAATTGCCCTTTCTGCATCGATTCGGATGGGTTCAAAAAAAACAAAGAGCATCTAAAATATAACTCCAAAGATATTTATGTAGTGGAAAACAGATTTCCGGCTTTTGTCGAAGACGAACGAAAAAAAAGCATTCGCAGTTTTTATCCCGAACATGGGTTTTATCGTGCGCGGGCTTCTATCGGTGATCATGAAGTAGTAGTCATAAAAGATCATACTTTATCATTGCCGTATTTTGATAAAACTCTAATGGACGAACTTTTTGAGGTAATAAGAGATCGCTATTTGGCAATGAAGAAAGACGAAAAGATTGTTTCGATCATGCCGATTTATAATCACGGCGCCGAAGCAGGAGCGTCGATTGACCATCCTCACGCCCAAATATTTGCTTCTGGCATCGTTTCAAATACCGTCGGCAAAGAGATTGATGGCGCCGATCAGTATTACGGTATAAACGGCGCCTGTGTTTACTGCGACTTAATTAAACATGAGTTGAAAGAGAAGATCAGAGTGATTTCCGAAAACGAACATTTTATTGCCATTGAATTCTTTGCTTCTCGTTTCCCTTTTGAAACTTGGATTTTGCCCAAGGAACACGAAAGTCAGTTTGAAGAAACATCAAAAAAAAGTATGTCAAATTTGGCCGAGATTGCCGTCAAAGTTTTTGAGAAATTAAATAAGACTTTGGATAATCCGCCTCTTAATTTTTATATCCACACTTTGCCAGTAATCCACGAGGATTCAGCTTCATATCACTGGCATATCGAAATAGTCCCCCGAGTGTCAAACTTTGGCGGCTTTGAGCTTGGAAGCGATGTTATTATTAATGTTATGGCGCCAGAAGATGCCGCCGTTTATTTAAGCAAGCGCTAAATTATTAGTTCGATTCTTTGTCTGCGGGGCTGTTTTGCCATTCCTCGTTGAGGAGGCTAAATTCAACTATATCGAGCCATTCGTTATGAAAAAAAACTTCGCTTCTTTGGATCCCATCCTGATGGAAACCGCTTTTTATAAAAAAGTTGATGGATGCGGTATTTGGGTATCTAACAAAAGCGTAAATTTTTTTGAGTTTTAATTTTGCAAAAGCGTATTCAAGAGCCCAATTTAGCGCTTCTTTGGCATAACCTTTCCCTTGGTAGGGAGTGCCGGTCCAGATCCCAATTTCCGCATTTTTGTGTTTTTGATTGATGTGTTTTAAAGAGATGCCCCCGATTAATTCTCCTGTTTCTTTGAGTCGAACGGCAAAAACCTTGTGATCTTCATCATCTTCTTTGCTTTTTTGCACGATATTTAAAGCTTTTGTTTTTGTAAAAGGAAAACCCAAGCTACTGTAATAACAAACGGATTTATCCTCCGCTAGCTGGCAAATTGACGAGATATCAATTTCATTAAATTTATCAACAACGATTCTGTATGCCATTTCCCTCCATTAGGTTGTAAAATTTATCATAAAATCTCATAACCTCTTTTCTGCTCTTGCCTACGCAGGTCAAGCCGATTCTGCCACCGGTTTGAATCATTCCAAAAAGGTGAACGATAATACCGCTTTTTCTTTCTCGATTAAAATCTAAATTATTTTCGTCCAATATTTTAATCAAAGATTCGGGCGTTAATTTCTTAAGTCTTGGAAAGGCGGCGTTGTCGGTGGCATAATAATAAATATTCGTTTTGCCTACGCTTAAAAGTCCGCTTTTTTGATTATAAAGAGCACCTGTTGCTGATCTGGCTAGTATATACGGATGAGTTGTGCCGCCTTTTCTGATATTGATTTCAATCGCATAAATGTCCTTTTCGCCTTTCTTGTCTTTCTGATCGACGGCTAGATAATCGACGGCCAATCGCCCAATTACGCCCTTTTTAGCGAGATATCCGCCCACTTTTTTAGAGTAAAGAGTCAGATTGCGTCGATATGTTTCGTTTGCGGGGAAGAAACAGCCGATGTATTCGGTTTTATCGGCTCCGCCCAAAACTTGTTCGTGGGTTGATAATATTCGTATCTTTCTATCAGGAAGAATCCGCAACTGACAGCTTGGAGAAGTTTTCTTGGCGCCATCGACATATAACTGCACGATTCCGCCGGTTTTGGAGAATTCGTCCATGTAGTCATTTATGGTTTTAAAATAATAGCTAAATCTCTTATGTGGTAGTTTTTCGCTTTGCTGGCAAAATAATTCCAGATCTTCGTCTAAAAGAGAAGCTACTTTTTTTTGTGAAGGCATTTTTTGTATATTTCTTTTAAGCAGGAAATCCTTAATATTGAAAATCACATTTCCTTCGCCTGCCGGATAATCTTCTATTTTGATAATGGCCTTTTTATTGGAAGGAAATTCGCAGATAAGTTTTGAAAGGGCCACAACTAGTTGCTGGCGATTTTTCAAATTAATATAAGCCTTGGGATAGTTTATTTTGCACTTTTTGAAAGCATTAATTGAGCCGCTTTTTGTCCCGTGGTAACTTAAGTTTTCGTCAAGACCGTAAAGAGGTACACTTAGTTCCAACGCAACTTCCTTTTCAAAAGATAACGGATTGTAGCATTGGATGAAGGTGCTTTTGGGATCGGAAATTAGCGTTTTAATTTCTTTTAATTTAGTTTTGTTTTGAAGAAGTTTGGCGGCGACAGGGGTTTTTGATAGATTCCCCAGTGATATCATCGTCAGCCGTTTTTTCATGGTTTCAATTTTCTTTGGATCGTTTGTTATTAATCCAAGGTAATAATCGATGTAGAGAGGATTTATTTTTTGAGAACTGACATAGATGACTTTGGTCCGGGAAAATCGCAAAAGCAGCAGAAAAAACAAAAATTTTTCCTCATATAGGTGCAAGGACGGCGTCTTTTCAAGTTCCGACTTCTTAAAATTAAGGCCCGAAAGAATAATTATAGTTCTTTCTCCTCGGTAACTTTCTCTGACTATTCTTCTCTTTAAATTGAGCTGTCTTTTTAAAACGGCGTATTTTTGATTTTTAGTTTTTTCTGATATGATTTTCATATATTTTTCATCTCTAGGAAGGTTAAAATTATGAATAAAGAAAAAATTACGCTTGGCATTTTAACTTACGATGATCCAAATGAAGATAATACACTAAAACTTTTAAAAAATATTAAATCTGATCAGTGTACGATCGATATAATAATACCTGATAGGCATGAAAGCAACCAATTGGAAAGAAAATACGATGTTATTTTGTTTAGAGCCGGCACCTATTCCAAGCAAGAACAGTTGGAAAGATCGCTTCAACTTTATCAAAAAATGCACGCAAGGTCAAAGATTGATACTCTGGACGGGCTAAAAATTGCCAATGATAAAGCGCTTCAGACAAAGATTGCCTATGAAAATAGCATAAATATTCCTGATACAAATCTGATATCAAGTCTTCATGAATATAAGGCCGTTGTGTCAAAACTTGGTTTTCCTCATATAATAAAATATCAATTTGGTTATGGCGGCGACACGGTATTCTTGGTTGATAATCTTAAGGACGCTAAGAAGATCATTCAAAAGGGTTTCGAAAACAAAAACAAGAAAATATTAATTCAGCAGTTTATCAAAAGCGATATTCCAAGAGATTATCGGTTGTATGTTTTTGGAGATACCGTCGTTAAAGGCGTTATAAGAACGGCTAAAGAAGGGGAATTTAGGGCTAATATCAAACAAGGAGGAAACAAAAAAACTTTTGCACCTTCTAATACCCTCAAAGAGATGGCAATCAAAATAGCCAAAATAATGAAGATGGAGCTTTTGACCGTTGATTTCTTGCTGGTTGGCAGGAAATACTATTTTTTAGAAATTAACGATTCGTTTGGTATGAAGAACGATAAAAGATTAGCCAAAAAACTTATTGATTTTTGTATTAGTAAATCCGAAATGGGAAAAAAATGATGCAATATATTACCAACGGTTCCATAAAGTATATTGTAGAGGAAGCAAAGAAGCGCGGTTATCATGTCGAATTTATCGATAAGGATCTTTATTATATCCAATCGGAAAAAGAAAAAATTTATTTTCATCATGAAATTTCCGAAAAATCTTCAGCCTTTGGCTATAAGATTTGCAAGGCTAAACACTTAACCAAAATTTTTTTAAATTTAGCGTCAATTTCCACTCCCGAAGGAAAAGTTTTTTCTACTGTTGATTATGAAAAAGCTTTGAGCTACGCCAAAGATCAGGGTTTTAATAAAATTATTATGAAGCCAAATTCGGGCATGAAGGGGAGGGATGTTTTTATAAATATTGATTCAGAAGAAGCTTTTGAAGCGGCCTATAAAGCGATTTTAAGCGGAGACGATGAGGTTATTGTTGAAAAAAAATTTCTTGGACAAGAATATCGAGTTTGGGCCACCCAAAAAAAAGCTCTTGCTGTTATTAATAGAATTCCAGCCAATGTCACGGGAGATGGTGTCCATAGCATATCCAAACTTATCGAAATCAAGAATGAGGATAAAAGACGCACGGACAACGATCTCTCGCCGCTTCGCAAAATCAGGGTTGACCAGCATGTTCTAAAATTTCTAGAAAAACAAGAACTCAGTTTGGAATATGTGCCGAAGGCTAAGGAAAAGATATATCTCAGGGAAAATTCCAATTTGGCGACAGGAGGCGATAGTTTAAATATTACGGATATCGCTCACAAAAGCGTTCTCGATTTAGCGGTAAAAGCCATTAATTCTATCCCCGGCCTTTTATATGGCGGAGTTGATTTTATGACTACTGATATAACCAAAGAGCAAACAAAAGACAGCTATTCTATTATAGAAATAAATGCAAGCGCCGGTATTTCTTCTTGCCATGCCCCTGCTGTTGGCCCGAGTGTTAATGCGGCGGCTGAAATTCTAAATATAGTTTTTGGAGAAAAATAAGCTATAGCAAGGGCCATCTATGATTTCATATTTAAAAGGAAAAGCGGTGTTGTGTCGGTGGGGGGTAATTATTTTAGATGTTAACGGAGTCGGTTATAAGATAAATGTTGATCCTCAGATTAACATTTCCCCCGATATTGTTGACAGCCAAAAAGATGTTGAGTTGTTTGTTCATGAACATATTCGTGAAGATGTAGACGATCTTTATGGCTTTTTGACTTACCAAGAGCTGGAATTATTTGAAAAATTAATCTCTGTTAGCGGCGTAGGGCCAAAAGTAGGGCAGGCGATCTTGTCTTCATCTTCGTGTGAAAAAATCATACATGCTATAGCCGAAGATAATGTGGCTTTTTTCACTGCAATCTCCGGTGTCGGTAAAAAGGTTGCTGCAAAGATAATCTTGGAACTAAAATCAAAACTAGGTGGCAGCGAGTTTTCTTTAAATAAATTAAATGAATCAAATGATGTTTTCGATGCCTTGCTTGCCTTGGGTTATAAAAAACAGGAAATCCAAGCGGTAGTTAATCAAATTCCGATTGAAATAGAGAAGACCGAAGAAAAAATTAAATGGTGTCTAAAAAATTTGGCAAAATCCTAGTTTTGGCTAGTTTGCATCACGATACGGTTGTGCTACTCTAATGGAGGCTATGGCTAAATCTGTCGAAAATTTTGAGGTCCCTATAACTAACGCCAATCAGATGGATCAGGATGAGGTTTTGGATTTATCTCTTCGTCCCAAAAAACTATCAGATTATGTTGGCCAAGAGAAAGTTAAGGAGAATTTAAACATCTGTTTGGAAGCTTCTAAAAGACGGCGGGAACCGATTGAACACATTCTTCTCTACGGACCGCCCGGTTTGGGCAAAACTACTTTGGCTAACATTATTGCTAACGAAGCGGGGGTAGCCATGCGAACGACTTCCGGCCCGGCAATCCAGCGTTCAGGAGATTTAGTTTCTATTTTAACCAATTTGGCCGAAAACGATATTTTATTTATTGATGAAATTCATCGTTTAAATCGCGTCGTTGAAGAGGTTCTTTACTCGGCAATGGAGGATTTTGCCGTCGATTTGATCGTTGGCAAAGGGCCTTTGGCTAAATCAATGAGATTAAGCCTTCCTCCTTTTACTTTAATCGGCGCTACGACCAAATTTGGAGCCCTGTCTTCTCCGTTGCGCGATCGTTTTGGCATTATTCATCGTCTTGAATTTTACAATGAGAGTGAACTTTCAGATATAGTGAAACATTCTTCCCTACTTTTGGATATAAAAATTAAGCCTGAGGGAGTTACCGAGATTGCCGGCCGTTCCCGGAGGACGCCGCGAATTGCCAATAGGATTTTAAAAAGAGTCAGGGACTATGCGGAAGTTCGAGGAAATGGCATAATAGACAAAGGAACTGCCGACAAAGCGATCTTAAAACTTGATATTGATCCAATCGGTCTCGATCGAAATGATCGAGAATATATGCTTACGATTATTGACAAATTTGGCGGAGGTCCGGTTGGCCTTGAAACAATCGCAGCTTCTTTGTCGGAGGACAAGGATACGATTGAGGATGTGATTGAGCCATACTTATTACAGCTCGGTTTTATCCGACGAACCAGCCGCGGCAGAGTTGCAACGGAAGCGGCCTACAAACATTTTAAAATTTCCGGGTCATTACAAAAAAAACTTTTGTAAAATGGCAAATTCGGCAAAAAAAGTATTAGTGCACACCTGCTGTGTACCTTGTGCCAGTCATGTCTTTTCATCCCTACAAAAAGCAGGTTTTGAGGTCGTGTCATTTTTTTATCATCCGGAAATTGAAAATAAAGAAGAATATCAGCGTAGGCTAGGTGATTTGGAGAGATTTTGCAAAGAGAAGACAATAAAGCTTATAAATAACGATTATCGGCCGGAAGAATTTGAGAATATCGTTGAGCCTTTTCGTGATAAAGAATCAATAAAATTTATTAGCGACAAAGATCGCTATCGCCGCCGCCGTTGCCATCTATGCAATTCGTTGCTGATTCAAAAAACGGTTGAAGAGACAAGGAAACATCGTATTAAATATTTTACATCGACACTTCTCTGTTCCCCTTACAAAGACCATGATTTGATTGTCGAAATAAGCAACGAAAAGGCTCTTGATTACCATCTGGATTTCTATTATCAAGATTTTCGAAAAGGCTATTGGATGGGAAGAAATTATGCCAGAAATCATCAGGTTCACATACCTAGATTTTGCGGCTGTTTAGATTCAACTAAAGAAGAAAGGTTAGAATGACAGATTATTTGTCATATTTAAATTTATTTTACGGAATAGTGTTATTTATTTTTGCTATTTTTAGTTTGGCCGGTATTTACCATTTACTGCGGTTTGGTTTTCCGGGCGATCTGTCCAAATTTATAATTTTCTTGTACATGACAATATCATTGGTAATTATCGGAGGCTCTATCTTTCTTTTAAATTTAGGGCCGATTGGAGGTAAATAAATGGAAGCAGAAAAAAGTTATTTCCCCGGGCAGGAAAAAGACGAAAAGATAACATTGCTGATTCGAAAACATTGGTTTAACTACATTATATTTTTTGTTGTGGGCATCTTGGGTATTATGCCGGTAATAGGCATAACTGTATTTCTGTTATTTTCTTCGATTATAATTTCAGATCAAATCTATTCTACTCTGATCGTTCTTGGCAGTATCTACCTTCTTTTTCTATTGTCCGTCCTGATGATTGGATTTATCGATTATTATTTGGATGTTTACATTGTCACGGATCGAAGAATCGTGGACATAAATCAACTTGGTTTGTTTCGCCGCTCCATTTCTGAGCTTCATTTAAAGCAAGTGCAGGATGTTAGCGCTCATGTGAATGGTTTTTCACAAACAATGCTTCATTTCGGCAATGTTTTTATTCAGACTGCCGGAGAAACACCAAATTTTACTTTTGAATCGATCCCGCATCCTTACACGGTTGCAAAACAGATTATCGATTTGCATGAAAGACAATTGGGAAGAAAACCTCGCAAACCTTCGTCCGGATCGATCACACCTCTCTCCAAGGCTCCGGAAAATCCTTCGCAAGGTACTTCTTTTGAAAAGAACTCCGGTTATCAAAAGAAGGTGGAGAATATATTTGTTGCGGGAACGCAGCAAGAAAGTGGAAAACTAACTGAGGGCAAGGAAACAGAATTGCAATGAAATTAACTGAATTTGATTACGATTTGCCTGAAAACCTAATTGCCGATTATCCCGCCAATATCCGTGATCACTCACGGCTTTTGGTTTTAAATAGAGCAAATGGTGAGATTGCGGATAGAAATTTTACCGATATTTTGAATTATTTTGATTCCGGTGATTTATTGGTTATTAACAATTCCAAAGTCTTTCCTGCACGCTTGCTGGGCAAAAAAGTATCCGGAGGCAAGGCTGAAATATTATTAGATCATGAAGATTCGCCCGGGACTTGGGAGGCAATCGGCAAGGGATTAAAGGTCGGGCAAGAAATAATTTTAGGTGAAGACGGATTGGTCGCCAATGTTATCGACCGCAAAAATGAGAGTGTTCTACTCAAGTTTAATAAAAAATCGGAGCAGATATTCGAGGAGTTTCTGAAGATCGGTAAGATTCCGTTGCCTCCATATATCGAAAAGAAAAGGATTAAAAATAAACAAAAAAAATGCGATGACAAAAGTCGCTATCAAACGGTCTATGCCAAAAAATACGGTAGCTGCGCTGCACCGACAGCCGGTCTCCATTTTACGCCGGAGCTATTAAGGAAAATAAAAGATAGAGGGGTTATCGTAGAGGAAGTGACTCTCCATGTCGGACTTGGCACTTTTTTGCCAATTAAATCGGAAGAGATAGAGAACCATAAAATTCATAAGGAGCTTTTTACCGTTAAAACTGATCTTGGAGAAACTATTAAAAAAACTAAAGCGTCCGGCAAAAAAGTTATTGCTGTAGGCACAACGACAACCAGGGTACTAGAGACGGTTTGTAAAGAGGAAGAAAACCGAAATTCCGGTTGGACAGATTTATATATCTATCCGGGCTTCAAATTTCGTTGTGTTGATGCAATAATTACAAACTTTCATCTGCCAAAATCTTCGCTTTTAGTTCTGATTTCTGCTTTTGCCGGAAAGGAATTGGTTTTTCGTGCATACAAATATGCCATTGATCATAATTACCGCTTCTATTCGTATGGTGACGCCACGCTCATAATATGATATATTCATACTATTGTTTATTAAGATTAATATGATTTATATTTCAAAAAATACAGCTGAAACTTGCGCTTTGGCAAAAAAAATAGCCGCCGATATTGAAGGCGGCGAGATTTTTGCTCTTAGCGGCGATTTGGGAAGTGGAAAAACAACTTTTGTAAAATATCTGGCCGAGTCCTTAGGGGTGAAAGAAACAATAACAAGCCCTACTTTTGTGATAATGAAAGAATATCCGTTTCAGAAAAAGAGAAGAGACCTTACGCTTGTTCATATTGATGCTTATCGACTTAATAACGAAAGCGATGCGGAGTCGCTTGGACTTTCTGATATCTTAAAGAGCAAAAATTGTGTTACCGTGATAGAATGGCCGGAAAGAATAGGGAATGTAATTAAAAATAAAGCTCGAATAATAAGTTTTGAATATATAGATGAAAATAGCCGAAGGATTACATACTAGAATGTATTTATACCTGGATACAACTCAAGACGAAACGAAACTGATTTTATATACCGGTCAAATAGAAAAAATCAGAGAAAAAAAATGGCTGTCGTTGAAAAATCAGTCAGAAGAGCTGCTAACAGCGATTGATATGCTTTTGGGAGGCAAGATTAAGGATCTTGAGGGTATTTATGTTAACATTGGGCCGGGATCGTATACCGGATCTCGGGTTGGAATAACAACTGCCAATTTTTTGGGCCTAACCTTAAACATTCAGCCGGAAGGTGTAGTAAAAGAGGCGGAAATTAAAAAGATAAAAAGAAAAAATTTTTCTCAACCTCTTTTGCCTGCTTATGGAAAAGAACCTTTTATCACCAAGCCAAAGGATAGACCATAACAGCCCTTTTTGTTAAAATTAAGAAAGTAATTAAAAGCCATATTTTGAGTTTTCTAAAAAAAGAAAAACCTTATAAAGATTTAAGAAAAAAGAGCCAACCGTTTTATAAAAGAAAGGGCTGGAGAATTTTTTTTATTACCCTTGGATCCGTTATTGTAGTTTTGGCGGGAATTATTTTATATTTGGTCAATTCAGGTTCAAAAATCTTTGAAAAGGGTATTGGTGGTTCGGCTTTAATAAATGCACTAAGCGGAAAACAAACCTTAAAGGGCGAATCAGAGGATCGAATCAATGTTTTGCTTTTGGGAATGGGCGGCCCGAATCATCCGGGCGGTTTGCTTACCGATTCCATAATGATTTTAAGCATAAAACCAAAAGAGAAGAAGGTTGCTATGCTATCCATACCTCGTGATTTGTATGTACCGATTAACGGTTATGGCAACGGCAAAATCAATTCGGCTTTTTCAAGCGGATATAACAACTATATGGCTAACGATTGCCAAAGCAAAAACAGATCCGATTGCGAGAAAGATGCTATGTCTCAAGGGGCTAAGATTTCAAGCGAGACTATTTCTCAAGTAACAGGGCTTCCGATTCATTATTATATAACCGCAGAATTCTCCGGTTTTGAAAAGATTATTGATCTTTTGGGGGGTATTGATATCAACGTTGACAAGGCGATTTACGATCCGTATTTTCCGGATCAGAGTATGAAAGGATATGCCGCTTTTCGTATGAACGCCGGACAGCAGCATATGGATGGTGTCACGGCCTTAAAATACGCGCGTTCAAGAGAAACAACCTCCGACTTTGATCGGGCTGCCAGACAACAAAAAATTATCGTTGCCGTTAAGGAAAAAGCGGCCGGTACCGATTGGCTGACTAATCCCAAGAAAATTTTAGACATCTTTAACACTTTTACGGATAGCGTTTATACTAATTTTACCGTGGCAGAATTAAGATCTTTTATTGACTTGGCCAAGGCTTTAGATACGGGCTCTGTTATTTCCAAAGTCCTAAAAACCGGACCCGACGGCGAGCTAGTCGATTACAATAACGGCACTTACTATCTTAAACCAAAGACGGGTGATTTTAGTCAAATCCAGAAAATTGCCAAAGACATTTTCGGTGATAATTCGGAAGAAGGCGATGTTAAGGTTGATATTCTAAACGGAGTGTTGCAATTGCAAAACTCGGATCTTTCAGGTTTATCCAGAGAACTTTCAGACGATAAAGATGTAAGTTTTGAAATAATGAGAATTGCCGATGCTGACAATGTTTACAAAAAAACTGTAATTTACGATTATACCGGCGGAACAAAATTAAAAGCTTTGCGTGTTCTCGAGGAGAAGCTAAATGCCGATTCGGTACAAAAAACAGCCGGCAGTCATTCAACGGATTTTAGTATTATAATAGGCGAAGATTATCAGAATTTGTAAAAATGGCCTTTTTGCATAATCAGACACTGCGGAGGACGGTACTCACCTTTATCTTAGCATGGGGTGCTCTCTCTTTTTATTTTGCTAACAGCGAAAATAAAATCTTGTTGGCCGTTCTATATTTTCTCGTTGCTTTCGGGCTTCTCTCTATTTGGCGTGAAGTATCGGCCATTTTTACTCTTATTCTGCTATCTTTTCTGTCTGCGTATGCTTTTTATACCTTCTTCTTACAATTTAACCTGCCGTCCTGGCTTTTGATGATATCGATACTAATTGTCTTCGGTTATCTTTTTACTTACACCGAGCAAAAAATTGGTATCTTGAGTAATAAACGACTAATTTATCTGGTGCTTTTTAGCTTGGTTATACTGGAAGTTTTTTTGGTTTTAAGCTATTTTTTGATTAATCCTATTTCCCAAAGCCTTATTATTTCAAGCGTATGCTATTTGTTTCTTGGTTTCTGTTATACGGTTTTGGCAAAACATACTGATAATTCGTTCACTACATATCTTTTAATCACAGGATTGATCGTTTTGACCGTTTTCTTGACATCAAATTGGGGCGGTCTTGTTTCGGAGGCAGCTTTCTAATATAATTACATTGAATATAAGGGAGAATAATGAATAAAAATTTTTTCGGTAAATTTAATTTAACAGCGGTAAAAAAAATCTTTTCTATAATTAACAGATTTTTAGCCCGTTTTTTTAAAGGTATTGGCCGTGCCTATATTTGGAGTAAAAGAGGACTTGTCTCTTTTAGTAAAACAAGGATTTTTAAAATTTCAATCCAAGTAATACTCGTTTTAGCCGTCTTTTTATCACTTATTCAAGCTGCATTTGCCGTGATGATTTACGGTTTTAAGGCGGATGACAAAATCACCAAGACTGTCGCGTCTGTGTTGCCATATCCGATTGCCGTCGCCAATTATGATTTTGTAACCTATAAGGAATACCAAAACGAAAAAGACTACATCCATCATTTTTACGCTGCTACCGAGCAAGAAGGTATTGATTACAATATGATTGACGGGCAGATATTGGATCAGTTAATCGAAAACAAACTCGTCAGTTATGAGGCGATGCGATACGGCGCAACCGTTAGCAAGCAAGAAGTTGATGATGCTATAAATAACATTATCGTTCAAAATGGCGGGCAGGAAAAAGTTGAAAAAGTCTTAAATGATCTTTATGGCTTAACCTTGGGCCAATTCCGCCGTCTTGTTAAAACTCAAATAGTTAGAGACAAAATAAACGACCAAATAATTGCTAGAGTAGAAGTTAGACATATTCTAATCAGAGTAGACAGCTCCGCTTCTGATAAACAGGTGGCTGACGCTAAGACCAAAATTGAAAAAGTCAAAAAAGAAATCGATGGAGGATTGGATTTTGGCGAAGCCGCTAAAAAATATTCAGAAGACACCGGAAGCGCCGATCAGGGCGGATTGCTTGAATCATTCGCTCGCGGCGAAATGGTAGATGAGTTTTCTGATGCTGCTTTCACTACTCCGGTTGGTCAGATATCTGAGCCGATCCGGACGGAATTCGGCTGGCATCTGATCAAGGTTGAATCCAAAACCGGTACAATTGATATGAAGTTTTCCGATTGGATAGACGGCCTAAAGAATAAATCGCTGATACTTAAATTTTTCTAATAGAAATAAAAAGTGGACTCGCAAGAGTCCACTTTTTATTTCTCTATTTCCTTATTTCTTTATTTACGACCTCTCCGTTTTTATCCAATTCGTAAATATAGATCTCTCCGGTTCCCATTTCCAATTGAGGAATTTTTTCTTCAGGAATTTTTTCCAGATGTTTAATTATTGCTCGAAGGCTATTGCCGTGGGCGGCAACGATCACATTATGCCCAGCTAAAAGATCGGCCAAAATTTCTTTTTCATAATACGGAATTGCTCTATTTGCAGTATCTTTAAGCGATTCACCGTTCGGCGGGGCCACATCCCAACTTCGCCTGTATTTCAAAAACAATTCGTCGCCAAATTTCTTTTTGGCTTCCTCTTTGTTCATGCCGGTGAGATCGCCGTAATCTCGTTCTTTAATTGCGGGATGCTTTTTCACCGAGATATTTGTGTGGTTTGTGTTTTTCAAAATAATATCGAGTGTTTCCTGAGCTCTTTTAAGGTCGGAAGTATGGGCCTTATGCAGCTTAAAATCTGCCAAAAGGCTGGCTGCCTTTTCAGCTTCTTTCTGCCCGTTTTCCGTTAGTTTCACATCAGTGTGGCCGGTAAACAAATTTAGAAGATTCCATTCCGATTGCCCATGACGAACCAAAATAAGATATGCCATATTATCCCTTAAAATTAAATGCGTGTAATCCCGGGTAGTTTGCTTTATCGCCAAGTTCTTCCTCGATCCTCAAAAGTTGATTGTACTTGCAAATTCTCTCCGACCGGCAAAGCGAACCGGTTTTAATCTGCCCCGTGCCTAAGCCGACAACAAAATCGGCGATAGTTGTATCTTCGGTTTCGCCGGAACGATGCGAGATAACAGAGGTATAGCCTGCTTCGTTTGCCATTTTAATGGCTTCTATTGTTTCGGTGATTGTGCCAATTTGATTAAGTTTAATCAAAATGCTATTCGCGGCTTTTTGCTCTATACCTTCTTTTAATCTTTTGATGTTGGTGACGAAAAGGTCATCCCCGACAATCTGGACTTTTTTGCCTAATTTTTCGGTCATAAGTTTATAGCCTTCCCAATCGTCCTCGGCCAAACCGTCTTCGATTGAAATAATCGGATATTTATGAAGCCAATCAGCATAAAAATCAACCATTTCGGCGCTGGTTAGTTCGCGATTCTCAGTTTTTAAAAGATATTTACCTCCGTCAGCTGAAGGATCATAAATCTCACTGGCGGCGCCATCGATGGCAATCATTATATCTTCACATGGTTTATAACCGGCTTTTTTGATCGCTTCAATAATTACCTCAACGGCCGATTCGTTTGAGGGAAGGCTGGGGGCAAATCCGCCTTCATCACCGACTGAAGTATTTAATCCTTTTGCGGCCAGAATTTTTTTCAAATTATGAAAAACTTCCGTGCCGTATCGAAGAGCCTCAGAAAAGGACGGAGCGCCAACCGGCATAATCATAAATTCCTGCAAATCGGTAGAGTTTTCTGCATGTTTGCCGCCGTTTAAAATATTCATCATCGGTACTGGCAAGGAAAGCCTTTTATTGCCGCTGATTTCGGCAAAATATTCATACAATTTCATATTTTCACTTTGTGCCATTGCTTTGGCAAAGGCGAGAGAAACGCCCAGAATGGCATTAGCACCAAGACGGCCTTTATTGTCGGTGCCGTCGATTTTAATCATCGTTTCATCAAGAGTTTTTTGATCGAAATCCTTATTTTCGAGCTCATTTTTCAAGATCTCATTGACATTGGCAACAGCTTTCAAAACACCCTTGCCCATATATCTTTCTTTATCGTTGTCTCTTAATTCGACTGCTTCATAACTTCCCGTTGACGCACCAGAAGGAACGGAAGCTCGCCCAAAAGAGCTGTCTTCTAATTTTAAATCAACTTCTATAGTCGGATTACCCCGCGAGTCCAAAATTTCGCGGGCTTTAATTTCATGGATTTTTTTCACCACTGCTCCTTTTTTTATTTATAACGGGAATCATTTTACCAGTTAGGACATTTTTTGCCAAGAGTTTGCCTCCTTGACCAGATTTTTTTGAAAAATAAATGAATATTTTTTGGAAGAAGCCGGCTAAGCTACAAATAGGAGGAATATGAAAAAATATTTATGTATGGAGGAAATTTGTGATTTTTGTACGCCGGATATCGAGGACGCAATGGAACATGTCCATAGTCATCCTCGCCACACAGTTCTGGAAGTAGAGGCGGAAAATGGTGAAATACATTGCCAGCGTATCGAGAGTCCGGAAATGCCGGAAGTGGGGGAAGAGGAAGAAATATGAAAGTATCCAGCCGGGCAATATGGTCCGGATCATTAAGTTTTGGTTTGGTAAACATACCGATCAAACTTTATAGCGCGGTTTCAGATGGACGAATCGATTTTGATATGCTTCATAAAAAAGATCTTTCGCCCATTAGATTCGCCAGAATTTGCAAGTTGGAAGAAGTTGAAGTTCCTTATGAAGAAATAGTACGGGGATATGAATATGAGAAAGGGCAATATGTGGTGGTATCAGACGATGATTTTGAAAGAGCCAATATCAGGCTTAAGAAAACCATTACAATATTAGATTTTGTCGACGAGTCGGAAATCGATTCATCTTACTATGAAAAACCTTATTATGTATTACCTGACGAGGGAGCGCTAAAACCTTATTCTCTTTTACATGACGCCCTTATGACGGTAAAAAAAGTCGGAGTGGGACATTATGTTTTGCGCAATCGGGAGGATTTGGTTTTAATTCGCGCGGCTGAAAGCGGTTTAATTTTAGAAAATATTCGTTTTCGGGATGAAATAAGAGATGCCAAATGGCCAAAGTTAGCCAAAGGTGAAAAACAGGAAATGGAGATGGCTCTATTGCTGATAGATCGCTTGAGCAAAAAATGGAATCCAGAAAATTACAAAGATACTTACACAGAACAACTAAAAAAAGTAATTGTCGAAAAAATAAAAGGAAACGCGCCGACTAGATTAGGCGAAGCGCCAAAACCAACGGCTGTACCGGATCTAATGGAAACGCTCAGGAGAAGTTTGGAGAAGGAAAAACAAAAAACAAAATAAATTTTTCAGGTATGTTAGACGAATATAGCAAAAAAAGGCAATTCAACAAAACTCCCGAGCCAAAAGGCAAACCAAGTATAGCTACTTTTAATAATTTAATTTTTGTCGTTCAAAAACATCAAGCCTCTCATCTGCATTATGATTTGCGGCTGGAGGCCGGAGGCGTTTTAAAAAGTTGGGCTGTTCCCAAAGGTCCGACGCTAAATCCTGATGATAAAAGATTGGCGATGATGGTTGAAGACCATCCGATTGAGTATGCCAACTTTGAAGGAGTAATTCCGGAGGGCAATTACGGCGCCGGCACTGTAATGATTTGGGATTTCGGTACATACCACTCAGCCAATTCGTTGGATCGGAAAGAAAGTGAAAAAAATATTTTAGAAGGTTTAAAAAAAGATCACATAAGCTTTGTTTTGAATGGTCAAAAATTAAAAGGCGAATTTGCCTTGGTTAAGCTTAAAAAAAGCCGTGAAAAAGACGCTTGGCTTTTAATAAAGGCGAATGATAATTTTGCAAAAAATAAAATTTTAAATGCAGAAAAATCAGCGAAAACAAACAAAACAATGAATGAAATTGGCAAAAATAGTTCTCTTTTTTGGTCGTCAAGGGATGGCGGTATTGATCTAGATAATTTACCAAAAGGTGAAATGCCCGAAAAAGTTAAGCCAATGTTGGCAACTCTAGTTAAAAAACCTTTTACGACAGAAGGTTGGATTTTTGAAGTGAAATGGGATGGCTATCGGGCGATTGCTCAAAAAAAAGATGATAGTGTCATACTTTACTCACGCAACAATCGAAGTTTTAATGAGCGGTATCCGGAAATTATAGCGTCAATAAGAAATCTGCCGCTAAATATGGTAATGGACGGCGAAATTGTTGTTTTGGACGAGGGCGGCAAACCGGATTTTTCTCTGATGCAAAATTTCAGTACAAATAAAAAAGGTATTCTTAAATTTTATTTATTTGATCTTCTTTGGTTGGAGGGACACATTCTATTTAATATTCCTTTGTATCGCCGTCGACAATTGCTGCAAAAAATAATTAGTAAAAGCAGGGGATTGATTTCTTTAAGTGAAAGCATCGAAAAAGATGGAGAGTATTTTTTCGAAGCCATAAAAAAGGAGGGATTGGAAGGCATTATAGCCAAGAGGAAAAACAGTCTCTATCGGCCGGGCTTAAGATCAACGGATTGGCTTAAAATTAAAACACATTTGCAAAAAGAGGCGATTATAGTTGGTTTTACTGATCCGAAGGCTGGCCGTTTATATTTTGGTTCGCTGCTACTTGGAGCTTATGAAGGCGAAGATCTTATTTATATCGGAAGTGTCGGGATCGGTTTTTCAGACCAAGCACTTCATACTTTATATGAAAAAATGAGTCAACATGTGATTGCGGATTCTGCGGTTAGGGGAGCGCCAAGATTAAAATCGGCCCATTGGGTAAAGCCAGCAATAATTTGTGAAATAAAATTTCAGGAATGGACTAAGGATAATTTAATAAGGCAAGGCGTTTTTTTAGGATTGAGAGAAGATATCGAACCAAAAGAGGTAAAGATAGAAAGATCACGATAAAGGAAACGGATGGTCGAATTAATTAAAAAAGAAGATAAAAATCAGAAGATGGAAATTGAGGGAAAAATTGTTCCCGTCACTCATCTAAACAAGATTTTTTGGCCGGATGAAGGCTATACCAAAGGAGACTTAATTAATTATTATATAAAAATTGCCAAATATATTTTGCCTCATTTAAAAGATCGTCCGGAATCTTTACGTCGTTATCCGAACGGGATAAAAGGAAAAAACTTTTTCCAAAAAAATATGGATCACCAGCCCCCGGAGTGGGTTAAAATTATTCCGATACAGGCAGATGAGAAAAGCGAAACGATTAATTATATGGCGGTTAACGATTTGACTTCGTTAATATATATGATCAGCCTTGGCGCAATTGATATTAATCCTTGGAACTCGCATAAACCCAGCTTATACAAACCGGATTATCTGATTCTTGATCTTGATCCCGAAGAAATAGATTTTAATTATGTTTTAAAAACCGCTCTTGAGATTAAGAAAGTCTGTGCAGAACTAAAATTAAATTGCTATCCGGAGACTTCGGGGGCGACAGGCGTACATGTTTATTTTCCGCTCGGGGCAAAATATTCATACGGCCAATGCCGTCATTTTGCTGAAATCTTGGCGACATTAGTACACGAAAGAGTGCCAAAATTTACTAGTTTGGAGAGAGCTGTATCCGAAAGGAAAAATAAGGTTTACATCGATTATCTTCAAAACGCTCCCGGACAAACATTGGCTTCTGTTTATTCCGTTCGGCCCAGACCAAAAGCTACAGTTTCTACTCCTCTTTTATGGTCGGAAGTGGAAAAAGGGGTTAGGACGGCAGATTTTACGATCGAAAATATTTTTGATCGACTGAAAAAAAGCGGCGATCTTTTCTGTCCGGTTTTAGGGGAGGGAATAGATATTACAAGTGCTTTAGGAAAGATAGGGGAAACGGAATGGAAAAAGTAGATTTCATCATATCTTTGAGTTTTGCCTCATAACTTTGCTCTTCTTTTTGAAATTTCAGTCTGGAATCGGAGTTTTCGAGTCCCTTTGTTGCTCTAAGCAACGGAAAAGGAGTTGTAATAACTGCGATAAGGGCGGCCACGGAAAATAATGTTATTTTGTATTTTTGCATATAAATCCTTCATTTTATTAAAGAATAATTATCAAGAATGCCCAAAATTTTGTCAAGCAAAATGTTTGCCCTAAGAACTTGATTTAAGAGTGCTAAAATGTTATTATTTTTTTGTTATACGGGGTCGTAGTTCAGTTGGTTAGAACGCCACACTGTCACTGTGGAGGTCGCCGGTTCGAGTCCGGTCGATCCCGCCATCCTTCGCTAAAGCTACGGCTGGCGTAGCCAGTTAGAAGAATTAGCGAAGTGTTGTCCGCCGAAATTTTAATGTAGGCGGGCTTTTTTGTATAATTGAGTTATGAATTATTATGTCTATATTTTATTGTTGAATGGCAGATCGCACTATATTGGCTCAACACCTGATCTAGAAAACCGCTTGAAGGAACATAATTTAGGGGGTGCCTATCAACAAAAAATAAAATACCCTGTGAGATAATTTGGCACTGTTGTTTTAATGATAAACTTAAAGCTTTAATTTGAAAAAATATTTAAAGACGGGCTCGGGTCGTGCATTTCGCCACCAACGATTCGAATAAAGCTAATATTTAGGTAAAAAAATAGCACTCAAGAGCTATTTTTTTGTTGCACGGCAAAACGAAGTTCGAACCTGTTTATTCTTATGATAAAATAATAAAATGGAAAGCAATATTTCGTTCAAAAAATTGGTGCAAGAAGATTTGCCTCTTCTGTTGAAGTGGCGAAACCAAGATTTTGTGAAAGAGTGGTTCAAACCTGGCACGCCAACAATGAAAGAAATAAACGAAATCTATTTGCCAAGAATAGCAGGTGAAAAGCCAACCTTTTGTTATATTATATACATTGATCAAATCTCTGCCGGATTAATTCAGACTTATCAAATGGATGATTACCCAGAATACAAAAAAGCAATTGGTTATAAGGATAATGCTGTCTCCATTGATTTATTTATTGGCAACAAGAACTTTCTACACAAAGGTTATGGGAAACTCATCATTGCCAAGTTTTTAAAAGAAATTGCTTTCAATAAGTTTGGACTGAAAAAATGCCTTATTGCTCCCGATCCTAACAATTTGGCTGCGATAAAAGCTTATGAAAAAGTTGGCTTCAGACATCTGCAAACGGTAAAGAATGAAGAAGATGGAAATATTGAATATTTAATGGAGTTAGTAAAAACACGAAATACTAAATTGAGTAGATAGCTATTTGATAGTATTTTCTAACTTCCTCCGCTGTTGACCGCCATGAAAAAAGCACCACGGAAATGGTGCTTTTTTGACGAAGTTTGATAATTGCTTGACGGAAAAAGCAATTGGTATTACGCTTGGAAGCCAATAATTTAAAGGAGAAAATGAAAGCTTTTCATTTCTTGCCAAGCAATAAAAAACGAGGGAAGAAGCGAAAAATCGTTTTAATTTCTAGCGTCATCCTCTTGTCCTTCACATTAATCGGGATAAGCGCAGCTCAAATGGCGAAACAAGAAAAAGAAGTCGTTTCTCTTGTCAGTCAGAATCCGGAAAATCAAAAGGGGGAACCATCAAGCTTTGGATCGCGCGATACGGTAGGCCGAGAGATGGCCGACCGAAATAGTAAGCCGGGAACTTCAAATGAAAAGAAAAATCCCTTGCCGAAAAATTCTTTTTCAAAACCGCAGGCAAAAATTGCGTCAAAAAAATCAACTGAGAATATATCGGTAGCGGAAAATAAAGGAGAATTAGATTCTGCTCCGGCCGAAATTAAAACTAGCGAACAACCGATTGCTGCTCAAATTTCTAAAACTGTTAATTCCATTATCGATCTTATCAACATTGAACGGGCCAAAGTGAATTTGCCGTCTTTAAAAGAAAATTCGTTATTAGATAAAGCGGCCTTCGAAAAATCCAAAGATATGGCGGAAAGGAATTATTTTTCTCATACAACTCCTGACGGGTTGAGTGATTTTGATTTTATAAAAGCGGCCGGCTATAAATTTAAAGAAGCCGGCAGTAATATCGCCGAAGGTGATTTTAAAGACGATCAGGGTCTTGTTGATGCATGGATGGCTAGTCCCGGGCATAAGGCGAATATTCTAGCCGACTATGCTGCTGATTTTGGTTATGGAGCCTACGGTAAATACTTTACAATGTTTGTGGCCAAACCCCTGAACTAGTTCTAATTTTATTGCTAATTGGCCTTGAAAATGATAAATTTATCAGGAACGGGTATCTCGCATTTATTTGCGGGTACCTGTCTCGCCAAAGGCATAGCCATGGCGGATGGTTTAGTGGTAAAATGCATCCTTTGCCTTTCTGCGGTAGTAGTTCAGTTGGTAGAATGCTTCCTTCCCAAGGAAGAGATCGCCAGTTCGAGTCTGGTCTACCGCTCCATTTGCTCTTATATCAACAATCCAAATGATTGATGAAACATATAAAAAGTTAATCGAAGAGAATCCGGTTGCTCTTGCAACAATATATAAAGGCAAGCCTAATTTAATAGCCACTGCCTTTTTGAAGGTAATATCTCCAAATCAAATACTGGTAACGGATAATTATATGAATACAACCATTAAGGATTTAATGGAAAACGGTGATGTATGCTTAGCTGTTTGGAATCAGGATTGGAATGGGTTAAAGATTATCGGAAAAGCAAAGTATTATATTGAGGGCGAATGGTTAAGCAAAGTCAAAGCCATGAAAGAAAATGGAGGTTTGCCAGCGAAAGGTGCAATTGTCATTGATGTTGAAAAGATAGTGGCCCTTAAATAGAGATAAGCCGATGTAGCTCAGCTGGTAGAGCAGCACTTTCGTAAAGTGAAGGTCGGCGGTTCAAATCCGCCCATCGGCTCCATATTATGAAAAACTATTTAAAATCAAACTTTCTTTTTTTAAAACAAGCCTTGTATGACGATATTGTCGATCGCTCTTTTTTTATCATAACAGTCCTATTGTTTTTTCTTGCTTATTACATCTGGCATCGATATTTAAACACCGACGACTTCTTTATTTATATGCGGGTTAATGTTTATCCGGTAAAACTTCTAGGTGTAATATTGGTTGTGAATACATTTTTAGCCATTTCGTCGTATAATAGAGAAAAGGAAGTCGGCTACTTTCTTTTTATCGGTAATATATTGGTTTCTCTTCTTATTTTGATTTTAGAAATTTTTTATCTGCTTAACAAATGACGAGCTGGAAATACAAACGGCTTTTTGAAATACTTCCCGGCGCTTTGGCGTGGTCCATCTTGTTCCTTCCGATCATAATGGCTCTGATATCTCCGAAGGCTTTTACGATTTATATGATCTTCTTTATTACATTCTGGTTGGTCAAAACATTTATTATGTCCTACCGGCTTATCATCGGTTATATAAATTTCCGTCGAGATCGTAAAATCGATTGGTCGAAGAAACTGGAAGAGTTAGCACCCAAGGATAACTGGCGTAGAATTTATCATTTGATAATCGTGCCGACCTACAAGGAAGACATTTCTATCCTAAAATCTTCCATCGAATCTGTTTACAATTCTTCTTTTCCCAAGGAAAACATCGTTTTTGTACTTGCCACTGAAGAGAGGGATAAGGAGAGAGCCTTGGAATACGGACAAATACTAACCCGGGAGTATGGTAAAAAATTCAAGCATTTTCAAATAATAATGCATCCGGCCAATATGCCAGGAGAGGTGATTGGCAAAGGTGGCAATATTACTTATGCCGCAAAGCAGATTTTACGGTATTTCGACGATCAGAAGATCTCCTATGAAGATGTTGTTGTGACAACAATGGATGCAGATCATATTATGGATAAAAAATATCTAGCCGATTTGACTTTTAAATATGTTACTGATTCAGATCCGATCCACAAAAGTTTTCAGCCGTTGCCAATGTTTTTCAATAATATCTGGGATGTGCCAATGGTAAATCGCTTGATTGCTATGGGCTCGTCTTTTTGGCAGTTAATTGTGACAACACGGCCTTCGAGATTGCGTAATTTTTCGGCTCAAGCTCAAAGTCTTGAGGCTTTGGTTAGGGTAGACTTTTGGTCGACCAAGACCATTGTCGAAGATGGCCATCAGTTTTGGCGTACCTACTATAAATTCAACGGCCGTCATGAAGTCGTGCCGATGTACACTCCCATCTACCAGGATGCCGTTTTGGCGGACGGTTTTGTTGACACAATGAAAGAACAGTATCTTCAAAAAAAGCGGTGGTCTTGGGGTGTATCAGACATTCCTTATGTAATGGAGCATACTTTCAAAGACAAAAATATACCTTTTTTTGATCGGTGGGCCAATGCCTTAATTCTTTGGGAATCGCATTTGTCGTGGTCAACCACCTCGATTATTTTGGCTTCGTCGGCTTGGGTGCCGATAATTCTTAGCTCTGGTTTTCGTTCCGACATTCTGGCCTACACATTTCCTTTCGTTTATACCAAAATCCTAATTGTGGCTTGGATCGGAATGATAATTACACTTGTCATTTCTACATTGTTGGCACCTCCGTATCGCGGACGGAAACCTTTGAGGCGAATTATTTTTGACTGGATTTTGACGCCGATAGTCTTGCCTATTTCCAACATCCTGTTTTCCTCTTTGCCGGCTTTTGAATCGCAGACGAGGTTAATGTTTGGAAAATATTTAGAGGTTTTTCGCGTCACAGTGAAATCAACAAAAAGATCAAATATAGCGGAGGGGCAAAATGCTTAAAAAAACAAAAGTGTTTCTAACGGCGAAAAAAAAAGTTATCGCTTATGTGCTTGCCGGTTTAATTTTACTTTTTATGTTCCTGATGGCCTTTTTTTCATCTCGGGGCGCTTTCGGCGATCCTGGTGATTCGGCAATTGTCGATGAAGTTGCCCATATACCGGCCGGTTATACTTATGACAAAGATCATGATTACCGTTTAAATCCAGAGCATCCGCCTCTTGCAAAATCGCTGGCTGCTTTGCCTTTGGCATTTGACAAAGACATTAAAGGTCCGGAAACAAACTGGAGCTGGAATGGTATCAATCAATGGGAAGCGGGCTGGTATATGCTCTACGATGCTGGAAATAATCCTAAAACCGTTTTGGATTTAGCGAGACTTCCAATGATGCTGGTTATGATTGTTTTGGGAGTAATGCTTTTCAAATGGGCGAGTGAACTTTTTGGGAAAAAGGTTGGCTTGATCGTGTTGATTCTTTACGCTTTTTATCCTGATGTTTTGGCACATGGCCGTCTCGTTACAACCGATGTGCCTGCGGCATTGGGCTTTGTTTTAGCAACCTATTTCTTTGACAAGGCTTTAAATAAAAAAACTTGGGGTTGGATATTGGCTGCCGGAATCGCCTTTGGTGTGGCACAGCTTTTAAAATTTTCCGTCTTCTTGCTTTTTTTAGTTTTTTTAATCTTGGTAATTATCAAAGCGACTATCGATCGCAAACAAACAAATTTTTGGCGAGAACTTTGGGCAAATTTCAAGCCTTATTTCTGGGTCTGCTTAATTTCTCTCATTTTTGTAATTTTAGCTTACATTCCGTATGTTCTTAAAACGCCGGCCGCAATCGAGCATCAGTTAATTGAGACAAATTTAACCCAAGATGCCAGAACCTTGCCTCTTCGAAATTTCTTGCATTCATTAGAGACCAATGCGATTACTCGGGCATTTGGACACTATTTGCTCGGTATTTTCTTGGTGATTGGGCGAGTTGGGGGCGGCAATACGACATTTATCTTGGGTCATCTCTCCGACAAATCCATTTCTTGGTATTTCCCTGTCGCGTGGCTTTTAAAAACTTCCATTCCAATCATTCTTCTAACTTTTTGGTCAATTTTTATGTTTTTTGCAAACTGGCCAAAGGATAAAAAAACCAAATGGACTCTTTCTTTAATTTTGACGCCGGTACTTGTTTATTGGGGTTTTACCCTAAAGGGTCAATTGGATATCGGCATTCGCCATTTAATGCCGACCGTTCCCTTCGTTTTGCTGCTGATTGGCTGGGCGCTCTATCACGCTTTTAAAACTAAATGGGTTAAGGTATACAGCTTGATAACGGGAATTCTCGTTATTTATATGGTAGCATCAACGCTTTATAACTATCCGAATTTTATTGCCTACTTCAACGAGTTTACTCCCAAAAATGAAAGATATGAGCGGTTAATGGATTCATCGCTTGATTGGGGCCAAGATTTGTTGCGGCTAAAGAAGTATGTAGATGAAAATAATATTAAGGAAATAAAGGTTGACTACTTTGGCGGCGGAGTACCGAGTTATTATATCCCAGAAGCGAGTGAATGGCATGCTTACTATGGACCGACATCCGGCTGGCTGGCTGTCTCTGCCACCTTTATTCAATCTTCAAAATTAGTCGGACGGCAGGAAGGGACTTGGTCTTACGAATGGCTTGAAAATTACAAACCGGAAGCGGTAATCGGCGGATCAATTTTGATTTATAACATTTCTCCGGTTGATTTGATGACCAACTATCCGAAATCGCCATATCAAATAAAATCAAGTGAGCATTCAACTACGGCTAACGAAAGAAAGGTTGGACTTTAATGGCGGAAAATATTTATCTTTCCATTGTCATTCCGGCGCATAACGAATCAAAAAGAATCGGCACGATTCTTGATGCGATTGCAAAATTCATAAAGACGAAAGATTTTGCGATTGAAACTCTGGTGGTAAATAACGGTTCAACAGACAATACGCACGAAATTGCAGAGTCTTATAAGGAAAAAATCTCTAATCTTAGAATTTTGGAAAGAAAAAGCAAAGGAAAAGGCGGGGCGGTCCATGAGGGCATGCTGGCAGCTAAAGGAAACTATATAATTTTTGCCGATGCGGATAATTCAACGCCGATTGAACAAGTTGATAAACTACTTAAATACGTACCGAAGTATGATGTTGTCATTGGTTCGCGCTATTGCTGCGGAGGAAAATTGGCTATTCCGCAACCGCTGATCAGGGTGGTTGGCGGAAGAGTGATGAACTTTGTTATTCAAACTCTGGCTGTTTGGGGAATAAAAGACACTCAATGCGGTTTTAAACTTTTCTCCAAAAAGGCAACGGAGGAAATATTTAAGAGACAATCAGTTTTTGAATTTTCCTTCGACATCGAGCTTCTAGCGATTGCCAGAAAACTTGGCTACAAAATAAAAGAAGTTGGTATTACTTGGTATGACAATCCAAACTCAACTGTTAATCCGATCCGGGACGGATTGAGAATAATTAAAGACTCTTGGTTGGTTCGAAAAAATATTATGGCCGGCCAATACAAATAGTTGTTTTACTGGATATGAAAAAATCATCCTAAGAAGGATGATTTTTTCATGGGGCGGCCAGCGGGAATTGAACCCACCATTGCAGTGCCACAAACTGCCGTGATAACCACTTCACTATGGCCGCCATATTTTATGGAGCGGGTAGCGGGAGTCGAACCCGCATCTCAACCTTGGAAGGGTCGCATAATAGCCGCTATACGATACCCGCACTCTTTTTTACTTAGATTATAATAGCATAAAACTGTGCTTGAGTAAACTCTTTTATACAGTGAGGCCCCGCTCCGGAAGCCGATCCGGAGCGGGGCCGAGAGCCGCAGATATGTCAAATATCCCGACATTATTCCGCTATTTTGACAGACTTAATATATTCTGCCAACGCCGATCTTCCTGCTTCGGTATCAATCATACTCGAATGGTTTTGACCGGAGAAAACCTTCTTGACTACTTTACCGGTAGTAAATTTCCCCCAATCTATATTACTACCTTCGGCGCTGTATACTCCGACTACACTATCGGTGTTGCCTCGTAGAATATAATAATTTGCTGTGTTATAAACAGGAAGCCCCGGGTTATTTAACGTTGCGATAAAATCGCTATCACGACAGAGATCTACCGCCGATGCCGGTACATTCAACGGAAATGTGCCGTCAAGATGTAGTCCTCGCGAATTTAAATAATCATTCCTTAAAAAATCCATAAAATCTGTAATACCTGAGAGATAGCAAATGGACCCTTCATTTGCCCCGCAAACGCTGAAAAAATTGTTTATTCTATCTGTGCCGAAAATTTCCAACGAGAACCTGCAAACGGCGGCGCCCATTGAATGGGCCAGAATATCCGTTTTGATATCGTTCGGATTTACCCAAGAAAAGAAATCACCGGCAACATCAAGACAAGGTCGTCTGGAATCATATTCAAATATAAATATGAACTGATATAGATGAAGATTGGCAATGGCTTGAGCCAAAGGTTCCATCTTTGCGCCGGACCCATTCCAACCATGTATCAATACTAAGGCAGTATTTTGAGGCGCCGCATTATCTCCAGAAGTTAGGAAATTAATAAATCTTGTACTTTTATACGGATCTATTCTAATCATTCCCACGATGCCCTTTGCGGTGGCTAGTCCGTCCTTGATGGCAAATTTAACTGGATCTATCAAAAAACCTGCCGATATACCTCTGTTCTGTCCGTCAAAACCGTTAAGACAAATCCATTGTCCTCGGCTATCTTGACTAATCATCAACCAACTACTATTCCCCAACGAATCTTCGGGTTTTATTTGAATGGGGGATAGAGGTTCTTGTGTACTTGTTATTTCAAGTTCGGAGTTGTTAATCGGGGAAAATTCACTAGGCAGGGGGTAACTGCTTGGAGTTTGATATCGGTTTAGAACTACATTTGCTGGTTCGGTAAATGTGCTGCCGGAAATGTTTACCGAGAGATTGCCCAAATTACTGGAAATCTCCTGTCCGGGGATAGTAGTAATCTGGGTGGATTGCACTGGAACGGAAATCGAAGTTTCGTTTCCGCCGCCGCAGCCAATGAGCCAGACGCCAGCTATGAGCGTTAAAAACGCCCAAAGTCGAGAGAACATCGCAATACCTCCTCGTGATATAGAGTTGTGAAGGTGCTATCCTTCGTCTAATGCTATTTTAACTAAATAATGCTAAATGTGAAACGGTATATCTAACAACCAAAAAATACCTTCCAATTTGAAAGGTATTTTTTGGTCGGGGAGATAGATTTGAACTCACGATCTTATCGATCCCTTAACCTATGCAATAGCATCTGATTGGTCGGGGTGCCCAGACTCGAACTGGGGACCCCCGCGTCCCAAACGCGGTGCTCTAGCCAACTGAGCCACACCCCGCTCAATTCAGATGCTACTTGTATTACACTTGGCAGGCAACGCACGCCAGCCGACAATGCCACTCCCTGACATTTTGATAAATCCATAGCCTCGAGTTAGATGGTACGCCTGGAAGGAATCGGACCTTCGACCCACTGCTTAGAAGGCAGTTGCTCTATCCACTGAGCTACAGGCGCAAATTTAAACCAACTGTATTTCCCTGAGGGGTTTACTTTCATCTAAATGCCTGGTACCCCGGACAGGAGTCGAACCTGTAACCTCTTGTTCCGAAGACAAGCGCTCTATCCATTGAGCTACCGGGGCCTAAAGATGAAGGGATTAATCCGCTAAACCAAGGGGCATTTATGGGATAAACTCTAAAGTCGCTCTAACTTAGTATAGCTTTTGGCGCTCAAGAAATTCTAAAATATAATACCATCAAATTGTATTTAAAGCAATAAAGATCATGATTGTCAGCTTGCAGAGCCATTAGTCTTTTTTATAATGTATATCGAATGGAATGGCAATATAACGCCCTGTACCTTTAATCCTTATGTTGTCGGCAATGTCAATGAAATATTCAACCGCCAAGGTTCTTTGGCCGAGGTGCTCAATCATCCATTTATGAAGCATATTCGAGAATGGCAAACTGATTACGGTTTCGGCAAGGAAAAAGACATTCAAAACTGGATTACGCCTTGCCCAATTCGCGATCATTATAGGATCTTAAGAAATTTTATAGAAGAAGATAAACCCAAACCGCTAGATGAGGCGGCAAAGGAAGCGTTATCGGATGGGTCGTATAAAAATAAGATGATTGAATATGATAAATCCCTAAGCGAAGTCTTAGATCCGGTTTGGGAAGGAGAATACGGCTACAAAATTAGAAATAAGGAAGAGTTATAAACCGGCTCTTATCGTTCGCGATCATTTCTTTTCCGAATTTCCTCAGCGTAAGATCTTCCAGTAGCTTCTCTGCGCCCGCCCATTCCAGGCAACGCAATTGCACCTAAGGCAATACCGCCAAGAACGAGAGCACCGATTAGCGACCAAAGAAAGCCTAGAAAATTTATATCTCCGATTGATCTGTTTAAAGCCCCGGTTAAACCTAATAGATTTCCAAAGAAAAGAGGACCAAGAATTCCTCCGGCGGCACCGGAAATTATACCAGTTAACACACTGGCGCCACGCCTTTCCTGCCTAACTGTGTAGCTAATAAGCCAACCGACTAGGCCTCCGATTATAAGAGCAATTAACCAACCCATATATGATCCTCCTTTCTAAAAAACTTAATTTTTGACCTTATCTATAATAAATCTTAAACACAAAGTTTCTTTGGGCTATATTTACAAATTTTTTGAAAAAAGGAAAACTTAATCCGGCTTGCCAATTAATCCGATTTTTGGTATTATTCAATACAGGTTTTCGGGATTGCTAGCTCAACGGTAGAGCAGACCGCCCCTGCGGCGGTTTGGTTGAGAGTTCGAGTCTAAAAGTTAAACACAATTCATTAGAATTTTTGAAGTCTAATGGGCCCGTAGCTCAACGGTAGAGCAGA
>Ga0172368_10000649_pt1 | contig 49362 bp, 39 predicted proteins | sample Lak11m_FD_114540 | JGI IMG/M metagenome (GOLD analysis project Ga0172368, IMG submission 114540) | Freshwater microbial communities from Kabuno Bay, South-Kivu, Congo - kab_022012_11m | ecosystem: Environmental > Aquatic > Freshwater > Lake | place: Democratic Republic of the Congo: South-Kivu... | reverse complement strand
TCACAAGTTGTTTCCCGGCTATGATTGGAACAAACTCTGGGAAAAACTGCTGCCTCTCACTGGTAACTTAACCTGTGAAATTGTGGCTATTCAGTAATCCAACAACCTTGGGACAATGTGTATAAAATAAACTGTAGAGGGGTAACAAGTACAGCAAAGGAGGATGCCTATATGCGAAGAAAGAATAAAGAGCTGAATCCAGATACCTCTATTATGACAGCAGATGAGGTGGCAGAGTATTTAAAGCTCTCCAAAATAACCGTCTATAAGCTGGCGAAACAAGGGTCTATTCCCGGGTTCAGAGTTGGCGGCTCATGGAGGTTTAATAGATCATTCATCGAAAAGATGATGAAATAGATTTGCTGAAGTTTGAACTAAAAAAAGAGTTCTCGTCATAATGTCAGAGAACTCTTTTTTATTTTACACCTGCCGGAATAATCTCTACGCGAGGGAATTTTGTGGCAGCAAATACGAAGGTGGTGGCGGTGCAGGCCATCGAATAGATGTTTTCACCCTTTATTTGCAGGGTGTTGAGAACAGCAGTCAAAAATATACCCCCAAATATACCCCGAAATAAAATCAGGCTGATGTTAAGAACTCGCCTTCGGATGTTGGAAGTATAGAACTGGCGTGATTGTGTGTCAATAAAAAGTCTGCCGCAAAGGGGGCGCCTGGTGGTTTCAAACTTTCTTCGCTCTCTTGTTTGCAGCCGAAGTAAAACGGGCGCCACGGCTTCTCTGATACGATCAGCGGTTCTTTTAAACCTTGTTCGCAGTCTTCGCACTGGTATTTGTTCGCACACTTCCAGCACTCAGCGGTCACTGTGAACGCTTCTGGTTCTGGGCCGCTTGGGTCACATGTTTTTAAGTCTTCTATTATTACGTCTTTATTATTTTCTTTTTCTTCTTTTAAACTCTTTCTCGCGTGTTTTAGATGTAAGCGTCCCAAGTGTCCCAAAATATCTTCTTGAATGACCATATGCCCCTACTTCTTAAACGCAACCCGGCGAAACCCTTTGGTGCTTTTACCGTCCCTATGAATTGAATGTGCTTTGGCTGTTCCAAAGTGTCCCAACATCAAGCTTTCCAGTTCCCGTTGAATAACCGTAATAGGCTTGGGGTTCCAGCCCTTACGTGGGCAATATTCAGCGTAAGCCTCCACGATCTCCGTTGTGGAAAGATCGGCATTTTCATCCTGCACAATGTTTTCCATCAGAAAATGTCGCAAGCTGTCGCTTTCAGCCAAGAGTCCGTCAACGGTTTTCCCCTGCGGCTCTGTCATTTTAATATCCCCATACTCCTCGATATCTGCAAGAAGCATCCCTAAGCCCTGTAATGCCCAGTTAAGGATGCCACTGCCTTCTTCGCGGATTAATAACTCGTCAAACTGAGGTATCTTTTTGTCTGGGGGAGGTGCTTCAAAGCGGATGATCAATAACCGTCTTTTCCAAGCGCCGGTGTCGCCGTCCAGATGAACCTGCAGACGGGAATTAGATGTTATCAGAATGCAGAAATTGCCCTGAAATGGGAAACTTCCAGTTCCGCACTTTTGCTCAGCGTCAAACCAATCCCCACCGACCAAGCCTTTAATCACATGAGCGCCTTTTTCTGTAAGAAACTGGCCCGGAACGTCCACGCCCACGAGAAGGTTCTTTTTTAAATAACGAAACAAGTCAAAGCGGTCACTGAGGTGCCTGGTGCGTAATTCCGTGACGTTGACTTGTCCGACAAGACTTTGGATAATTAATGCCAATGTAGACTTGCCCCGGCCCGGCTCGCCGTCTAGGATTAGAAGTCTCTGGATGAGATTGTTTCCCAATAAACATAAGCCCGCATATTTCTGAAGAAGCACAGCATCATCAGCCGTTACCGCCGGATAAAGAAGATCATTAAAAAACCGCTCGCACGTCGCGGAGGGGTTAAACGGAATCGGGCATTGATTCCGGGAATAAAAGTCAGGCGAAAAGTCGCAGAAGTCCGCTTCGCCGGAATCTTTAAACACAATCACGCCATTTGCCAGATGAATGAATTTATTGCCTCTTCTAAAGGCATTTTTCTTCTCACTGATACCTTTAAGCTGGGCCACGATGTGATTCAGATTGCTGTTGGTTCGCTTACGTTCAAGCGACGCCTGTCCCTGCTGGCGTGATACTTCAAGAATACGGCTTGCGATCTCCTGCTTGATCACATCCTCTGAAACAATGCTATAAAGCCCGTTCTCCGGGTTATAGCGATAAAAGGCGCGTTCATCCGGCTCAAACAGCTGGATACGCTCAGCCTGGTGCAGGCTCGCCCAAAAGGTTTGATTTATCGCGGCTACGCTGCCAGCAGCATTGTTTAGATAGTATGGTTCGCCGTATTGATCGATGAGGTTTTGTAATTCTGGGGCGATAGTTGCCTCAGGTTCGGCGGCTTCCCCCGTTTCCGGTGCCTTCCAGCCGTGAGTATTTGCCATGGCAAAGATGGAAAGCCACGTTACCGGCTCCCCGCTGCATTTTCCATAATCGCGGCAACATTGAGTGAATTTTTTATCCGCTGCCGCCGCCGTGTCGGTGTATTTTTTATTTTCGCATGTCAACTTGACGGCAAGGGGCCGCGCTGGTTCGCCCAAGGACGCTAACGCAAGCATCAACTGCAACCATGCAGCATGATTATTATAGATTAAACCAGTTCGATTGTTTTCTTCGATGATAAAATTTATGGCTTGCTCTACTTCTGCCATATCGGGCGGGGTCTGCTGCGGGTTTTGCTTTGGTGCGGTTTTTTCTTTCTCTGAAAAGACTTCTTGCCACAGTTCATTTATGATCGGCTGGCGTTCCTCAATGGTGCAGGGATACTCTGCCAACACGTTCCCGCTCATAGTAAAGTATCTGCCGAACTGATAAATCTCAATCTTACCGTACCCGTTGTCTTGCTGCTTGCCTGTGCCTGTTATGGGTAGTTTACCCTTGATTAAAGTCCGTAGCCCCTTATTGCTTACCGTAATTTCTGTGTATGAATTAAGCCGCCGAATATAATCGGCAATGGTCGGATTTATTATTCCAGCTGCATCAATGCAATAGTCAAAATCAACACCCGTGTAGGGATCATTTTTTGTGACTACAAACCCTATGCCGTTAAACTTGTCTGTCTTTAAGGCTGCCAAGGCTTTGTCGTAGGTGTTCCAAGTCGAAGGGTTATTTACCGCAGCGGCTTCCCCTGCTATGGTGAAGGGAATTTTATCCGGCTTCTTTGTGCCTCTTTTCTGGACATATTTCCACATCACCCATTGTGGGAGCAGTGTTATCTCAGTAGGGATGTTTTGGTAGTTGTTCGTAGCCATGGCCTATTTCCCCGGCCCCCCTCCAATTATGGCAAGAATTTCCGTCTCGCGCCAGCAAGTTGTTCGGGGGCCTAACTTCACCGGCTTTGGAAAACGCCCCGACTTGACGCCTGCCCACCAAGAGCTTTTTGAAATCGGAATGAGCGGCGGCTGGTTTTTCCTCGGGTCGCCAACGATTTGCCAGAGGCGGAGCAATCCGCTTTGATTTTCACTCATTGAGATCCTCCGTTTCCAGCGGCATGTGCATGTATGCGATGAGATACTTTACATACTCGAATATGGACATCGCGTTGTTTTTCATTACTTCACTCCCAATAAAAAAGGTGTATCAAAGTTGACCCCCGATGAATCTGGGGCAAAAATTAACACACCTTCCTTAGATTTATAAGTGACGGATATTTAGTTAATCCATCCTATGACGGATAGGTTAGCTATCCGTCATACGTGTGAGCTGGCCTGTAGCTTTTTTATCAACTCTTTGAAATCCTTTGCCCCCATCATTTTTTTATATCTGGGATAGTATTTGCTTTCCAGCGCATCACCGTAGTCTTGGGTGGCTGTAGAAATACCGAGATAGTAAAAATCATGCATGGTTTTTTCTAACGCCTTTTCCTTGGTTACACCGTCACCGACTGCATGCTTTTGAAAAAAATAATTGAAGACGTCTTGTTTTAAAATGGTTTCTGCGTCAATACCCCTTCTTCTGCCTGCGCCCGTCTTTCCGATTGCCCTTTGGCCTAACGATATTGCTTCATCGCATTTTTTCAAAATGTCTTCTTTGTCATAGGTAAGGTCTATCTGTAAAAATAAACACCTGTCTTTTATAATACAACCATCATTCAATTTTTTAGCTGTGGCCAAAGTATAAGTTTGAAGAGGGGGCTTTAGACTAAGAACGTTAATGCACTCGACTGGATCTCTTGCTCTGAACGTAGGCAAACAATCCACCTGTGGGTAAAATATAACGCTCGCGGGATTAATTTTTATCCTTAATAGGTCTTCTATTGGGGAAAGCAAACCTAAAACAGTGTCAACCTTGTCAGACCTTTCTTCCAGAAGCTTACATGCTTTTTCCTGCATCTGTGAGTCTTCAATTTTATTATGTTCGCAGTAGCTAAATAAAAGTGAGTCTGGATAACCGTTTTTTATATCAGTTTCAAAACTATCAATGTCTTGTTTGGGTATTTTTCTGTCTTGCTTTATTTTTTTTAACAGGGTCATGATTTTTTTATCGAGTTCTATAATTTCATTCACGTGAGGGACAACTTCTGTTTTGTAAAAATTCTGCATGAGTTCGCTTTTTGCAATTCGTTCCCTCGAAGCCTTGAGTTTCATCATCCGCCTCCTGTAAGCGGCCTGAAAATAGAGTAGGGAAAAGCGGTCAGGTTGCCGCTTTTTCGGCCTGCAGAGCCTATTCCCTACTTGGCTGATTACCTTTCTTGCTCTTTCTTGGTCTTTTAATTTTACTCAGCATCATCAGCCATGTCATCTATTGCCTCTTTGCCATAACCGTCGAAATCGCCGATCTCTTCCCTCAGTAGCTGCTCGAATGTCTTCCTCTTACTACAGTCTCGAAGATGTGGTTGCGGTCTGTCGTAGCCTCCAAATCTCAGTATGTCGATTGCTGCCTTGTATTTCTCGCGATTACTGCTCTCTGGGCTTTTCAGCAATTTGATTAAAATATTAACTGCCTCTTCTGAATGTTTTCGTAAATGTTCAATGACATCGAGCGCCTCATGGTCAGCCTCACGTTCTAGATCGTCAACATAGCGGATATAAACGGGGGAGTGCACTATCCGGCTCAGATGGCATTCAGAATAACCAAAATATTTTGCCGCCTTTTTTTGCGATTCACCCATAAGAAGCCGCCGAGCGAGTTGCCTGTGTTTTAAATTCATTTTTTGGATCATAACTAATCTCCTTAGACTCTAATTTTCAAAACATTTCTATTATTAAAATTACGCCCTTCTGTGTGAAGTGTCAATCCCTGAAAGTTCCCCTGCCACGGCAGCTCAGAAAGCATTTCCAGTTTAATAGTAATTTATTAAAAGTCGGTTAAAAACAGGATAAAAGCTTGCCGGTTGAAAGGATTGACATCTCTGACCATAAGCGTATAATAAGTACAATTTCGATAGTTTCTCACTTAGTTGAAGTCATCGACAGACTTAGGCAGGGGCAACAAAGGTGAATGAAATGAATGAGGCGGGAAAATTTAATATAGCAGTTTGTGTGCTGATGGGAGTTTGTAATTTGTCTTTTTGAGTTACCAATATGGGAATTTTAACAACGTTTTTTTAATTGTTGGCGTTATATATTTTGTTTTTAAAGCAAGTAGAAGTAAACGCAAGTACTATTGAAGCAGTATTTTGACATGAGGTACTATTCCGATATAAATATTTGCAAGGAGAGAAATTATGACACAAGAAAGAGAAGAAGATGTTTGTTGCCCTTCCTGCAAAAAGACTGAAAAAATAAAATTTTACAATTCTATAAATTTGGATATTAATCCAGAGTTAAGAGAGCAGTTGTTTAATGGTGAAATAAATGTTTTCAAATGCAAGCGATGTAATAACGGAGCAATTTTATTAGGTATCCCATTGCTTTATCATGACATGAAGAGAAAATTTCAGGTGTGGTATCATCCCGTTGAAAATCTGGAAAAGGCTGAATTTTATAATGAATTTTCAATTGATGGGAAACCGATTATAGATGATAGAATAAAGGAAATTACCCCTAAATGTCTTTTAGAAGGTTATCTGTCAAATCCACATATAGTATTTAGTATGCGGGAGATGGTATATTATATATTTTTCAGAGAATCTCTTTATTCTCGTTGTGCATCCGATGATATTAAAGTTCCCTGAATCTAAAAGTGCAACACCGGGGTGGATTTATGGTGTAGGCAAATAATTGTTGACAAACCCTCTGTCAGTCTGTGCGCTGATGGGGGGGCTTTTCGATAAATTCAATTGTTCAGGGGGACTTTACGAAGAAATTAAAAAACTTTAAATATTATTATGAATCTATTGCAGATTTCTTTTCCCACTCAATTGCAGGAATCTTATGGGTATGTATTGTGTTATCACTTCCTATGGTTATTGTGAGTTTGGGGCAACTCATATGTAAAGTAGTCACCCGTGTTATCCCAGAAGAAATATTAAATTGGAACCATATTATAGGCACCATAATTTTAATTATATCTATATTTTTATTTGTTAAAAAAAATTGGGACTGCCTATTCGTAAACTACACCGTTGGGATAAATAAATTAACAAAGAAAATTTTATTTTTTTCAATAGGTTATTTCTTCTTAAGTTATTGTATCCACAGCAAAAGAATGTGGTTTGATCTTTCGTTCATTGTCTTATTTAAAACGATAGGGGTTTTATTAGTTATATTTTTTATCTCCCTATATTTATTCTCATATTTAACAAACTCCGCAAAAAAGTCCTTAAGAAAGGGTTAAAGGGGACAATGCGGGTGTCTTTTTAGGGCGGGCTAGGGGAAGCAAAGCAACTTTTATACTAAAAATAAGGGGGGTTGTGAAAATTATAAACAGAATATTACTCTCTTTTTTGCTTTTAGGTTTGGCAGCTTGCGCAGAGAGCCCGATTCCTACACCACCTAGCTATCGGAACCAACTGACGGGTAAAGAATACCCCTTTGGGGCGGTGCATGGGCATTTAACTATATCGGTTGCCCTCCAGCCCACGGATGGGTATCTTCAGGGTGAGAGGTGGGAGACTAAGTTTACGCTAAGAAATGATGAAGCAAAGGCCTATCCGGAGGCTACAGTTACTTATATAGCTTTTGATCAAGATGATAGCATTCTTCATCAAGGGTATGTTTGTTTTTACATGATATTAGGTGGTAAATCTCAAACCACAACTGAAAGCATCCCTCGACCAAGTCCTCAGCGCAAGTTAAAGAAAATTATAATTACTGATGCTGCAGTTCAGAACATGTATCACGCTATTGAGAATTACGCTATTACTGGGGTTTCCGAAGCTATATTTACATTTGAGTAGTAAAACTTATATGTCCGGTCATTAATAGATTGCGGGCACAGAAATAACACTGAAAAAACGGCAGGGTCAGCAATTTCCATCTTTTGCACATAGCCCGCCCTCGCTTTACTCGGTCACGCTCTGTGCTTTTGATTATTTAGATGGTGCCTGCTCCACGTCCTTTGGCTCGCTGCTGAACTTGCTTCGCTGCGCTCAGCTGCGTACAGCCGCTGCGACCGGGTTCTCGGTTTCTGTGGCCTGTTTTCTTGTAGCTGAACTTCCCGCTTCGCTCCTTGGTACAGCTACCGCCTCCGGCTTTTGTGTTCCTCTCATGCCCGCCCGAGGTTGCTCTTCGGATAATATGCACTATGTTATCGGAAGCAAGAGACCGCGCCCTCCTTTTGTCGGTCACGGCTCTTTCACTCTCACATAATGCACGGATATTATCCGACGTTTCACCTTTTCCGCCCCGGTTTGCATACACCGTCTTTACGGGGGTAAAGACCGTGTATGCTTCTATGTTTTGCTAAAGCCATACACTGTAAAGGGCATAACAGAGTATGTCTTTTGCTGAAAGCCCCGCCATCCTTTGCAAAGGCGCATGCCCATTTGGTCAATATTCATGGTCTTTGCTTTTTTATCACCCCGACCACCCGCCACATTAAAAGTGGTACATAGTTCGGGGGCAGGTCAAATAGTGCTCTTGCTTTTTGTTTCTTGTTACTATAGAACAGTAACTAAAATTGAAAGTGAACATTCTCAATACTAACCTAAGAAATGGAGGGAGAAAACTATGAAGGGAAAATGGCAGCATTTACTTATTGGTCTTTGTGGAATTGCGTTACTTAGTGGTTGTGCAAGCGTGGGATCATTCCAACACGCAACAGGAACTGAGGTTGATTTAACAAAAAAGAATTACCGTGTTGTCAAGGCTAATGTCACTGGCGAAAGCACTGGTTTCGCTCTATTGGGTATCATACCAATTGTGTCACCCTCTTACACTGATGCAATGACAAACCTCTCCGCCAACGGAGGTATACAAGTGGGTAAGGCACAGGCTTTAGTTAATGTTTCACAGGATCATTCAGTTATCTATTTGATCTTATTTTCCATACCTAAGTTAACGGTACGGGCTGATATTGTAGAATTTCAAGAAGATGCTAAGGAAACAAACGTGTCTGAGCCTAAGAAGACAAACTTGTTGAAATAGGCAACATAGAGACCTTTACAATTTAAGGGCAGCGTCAGCAATGGCTCTGCCTTTTTTCTATCAAGTTTCCTGCTTAATGCCGATAATTCAAATTTTTTATATCTCCATGTAATGACTTGCCCCACAAGGTAGTTTCTGCCCATTTGTGGGGGTGTGCGACTTTTAAAACACCCCTAATTTTTATTTCACCTTCGTCAGCGGCACTACCTTTGCCCCGGCCTTCAAACCGTCCAGATAATCCGCCCAGGTCTGCATCATTTCCCGGCGTGCTTCAAGGTGCGCGGTTCTGTTGTATGCCCTGCCGTTCGGGTCTCTCACGGCGTGTGCAAGCTGGTGCTCTATCAAATCAACCCGCTGCTGCAATACTTCATCCAGCATGGTTCTCGCCGCTGCCCTGAAACCGTGCCCGGTCATTTCGTCTTTCGTGTAGCCCATAGTCCGCAGGGCCGCAAGCACACCGTTTTCAGATAGAGGGCGCGCAAGCCCGCGCCCGTTTGGGAACACATAGCGCCCCTTGCCCGTCAATGGTTCAAGCTCCTTGAGTATGTCCACAGCCTGAGTGGATAGCGGCACAACGTGAGGCAGGCGCAGTTTCATTTTCTCAGCCGGTAAATTCCACTGTCCTGCATCAAGGTCAATCTCTGACCACTCAGCATGCCGCAGTTCTCCCGGTCTGACAAAGGTAAGCGCCTGTATCTGCAAGGCGCATTTGACAACAAGGCTGCCGGAATAGCCATCTATGGCTCGCAGCAAGTCGGCAAACTTGTTCGGTTCGGTAATTGCTGCCATGTGCTTCGCTACTGCCGGAGGTAATGCCCCCCGGAGATCTGCGGCTCCATCACGATCTGCCCGGCCTGTGGCTACTGCGTACCTGAGCACTTGACCACAGATAATTCTGATCCTGCGAGCTGATTCAAGGGCACCCCTGGACTCTACACGTCTAAGGACTCTCAGCACATCCGGTGCCTTGACCTCACCTATCGGCTGCTGCCCCATCCACGGGAATATATCACGCTCTAACCTCGCAATGATTGTGACTGCATGACTCGGTGCCCACGTCGGCAGATATTTCCCGTACCATTCCCGAGCAATAACCTCGAAACTATCCTTAATGGCTGCCTGTGCCTTCTTCTGTGCCTTCTTCTCCTGGCCGGGGTCTATGCCATGGGCGAGCTGTGTGCGTGCAGCGTGCCGTTTGCCTCGTGCGTCCAGGAGCGTTATCTCTGGGTATGTGCCAAATGCAATCGTTTTTTCTTTACCCTCGTACCTATACCGAAAACGCCAATACTTAGAGCCGTTGGGCATAACCAGAAGAAAAAGACCATCACCGTCATACAATTTATATTGTGCTTGCCGTGATTTTGCGTTCCTGATTTTCTTATCAGTTAAGGTCATGTTTCCCTCCTTTTAAGCTGGCTGCTTTATCATGCAAAGTGGGGTACATTTATTTTAGGTGGGGTACATTTGCCCAAAATATACCCCAATATACCCCAGATGTCAATGGTTTCTATTGGATTGCGCTGGATGAAGAAAAAGAAAAACCTCCTGTTTTATCAAGAGGTTTTAGATGGTAGTGGACTTCTTCGGATTGTAATGTGGTGGCGGTGCAGGGATTCGAACCCCGGACACTGCGGATATGAGCCGCATGCTCTAGCCACCTGAGCTACACCGCCATATAATAGTGGAACTGATGCTTTAATGAAACCGTAATTTGTGATACTAATATATAGATTTTATTTGTCAATGAGAAATTACCCCGCTTTTTGCTTTAAAAGCCGGCGCAGAAGCGCGGGCAATGCAGAGCACAATAAAGAGTCCGATGCAGAACACTCCATTGTTATTTCACTGCAGAATAAAAATCTTCCTGCTGTCGGCACTGGCCCTGCTGGCAACAGGCTGCGCTACGAACCCGGTCACCAAACAGCCTGATTTCGTGCTTATGTCTGAAGAGCAGGAAATAAGCATCGGCCGGGAAATGAATCCTGACATTCTCAAACAGTACGGTGATTATCCCGCGGCCGAGCTGCAAAACTATGTTTCGTCCGTGGGCAAGCGTCTTGCGGACGTGTCAGACCGCCCTGACCTGTTCTTTCATTTCCGTGTGGTCAACACTCCGGTCGTCAACGCGTTTGCCCTGCCCGGCGGTTATGTCTATGTTACTCGAGGGCTGCTGGCATACGCCAACAGCGAGTCCGAGCTTGCCGGCGTGCTCGGCCATGAAATAGGCCATGTTACCGCTCGCCATGCGGTTCGTCAGTACTCCAAAGCCGCCAGTTACAGCATAGCCACCGGTATTGCATCAATACTGGTGCCGGGAGTAAGCAACTTCGGGCAGATCGCAGATATTGCCTTCCTGGCTATCAGCAACGGCTACAGCAGGGATTACGAGCGGGAAGCTGACCGCCTGGGAGTCAAATACGCGCTGAAGGCAGGCTATGACCCGAAAGCGGTTTCCACTTTCTTGCACACCCTGGAACTGCTCGATACAATGAAAGGTCAAAAAACCTATCACAGCCTTTTTGCCACTCATCCAAAAACAGAAGAGCGCGTAACGCTTGCGGAAAGTGCGGCTGATACCAAAAACACTCCTCACCCGACACCATTGCGCGTTGGCAGAGAAACGTATCTCAAGCAGATTGACGGGCTTCTCTTCGGCCCTGACCCGAAGGAGGGCGTGGTTATCGGCAGTCAGTTCCGGCACCCGGATCTGCGCATTGCCATCACCTTTCCACAGGGGTGGAATATCGATAACAGGCCTGATGCGGTCATTGCAAAAAATCCCGCCAGGGAACTATATCTTCTTTTCCGCATGGAAGACCTCAATAAAAAAAGTTCTATTGCAGAAATCGCGCACAATCTTGCACCGAAGCTCGGCTTCAGCGAAATGACCGGCTCTGCCACAGCCATTAACGGGCTTGATGCCTATGTGGGGACGTATGCGGGCAGATTTGAGAAGCTGGGAGAGATTAACGCGCGCATAGGCTTCATCCGGGCTGAAGACGCGCTGCACTATATCATAGGCTTTGCCCGGCCAGCGGACTTTGCCGCGGCCCTGCCCTTTTTTAATGCAGCCATCCAGAGCTTCAGGCAGATTTCATTAAGCGAAGCACAGGCAATCAAACCATCGCGCATACGGCTGCATACGGTACAACAGGGGGAAACGATTGACCTGCTGTGCAAAGCTCTGGCAAAAACGCCGGACGACGCGAAAACTATGGCGCTGATAAATGCCCTTGACCCGAAAACGGCTCTGCTTAAACCCGGCGCGGTAATTAAGGTAATCACAAATAATTAACCCGCAGTTAATCTGCAACAGCGAATCTTTTATTGCTGATGGCTGAGAGCTGACAGCTTTTTTCCCCGGACAAATACTGCATGTCTATTATTGCCATTCGCCAGATAAAAGAAGATGGTCTGCTGCCTGCCCTGGTGTTGCTGCTGCAGCCATTCGTCCCGCAGCTTCTTCTTGCCGGCAAATCAGTTCTCATCAAGCCGAACCTGGTAGAGCCTGAGCACTATACAACCGGCCAGACCACAAACCCGAAACTGGTTGAGGCAATTATTATCTGGTGCCGGCAGCAGGGTGCCGCAAAGATTGCGATCGGCGAGGGCCCCAGCTACTTCCAGCCGCAATCAGCGCTGCGGGAATGCTTCACACAGACCGGTATCTCCGATGTGGCTGCACGCCAGAAGGTCCCCTGGATTCTGTTTGATGAAGGCCCGTTCCGTAAATTTAAGAACCATTCTCCCCTGACCCCCGATACCTTTCATGTATCCGAGCATGCCTTTACCTGGAACCACATCATAAATGTGCCGGTGCCGAAATCCCATTACCTCACCACGGTTTCCATCGGCATGAAAAACCTGAAGGGGTTTCTGCAGCGCTGCGACAAGCCGGCTTTCCACTACGCGGGCAAAGACGGCATCCACGGCTCGGTGACCGCGCTGAATCTTCTGATACGCCCGTCGCTCACTATTGTTGACTGCACCGCGCCGGTGCACGCCAATAAATATTTTCTCCTCGCAGGAACTGATATTGTGGCGGTGGACGCGGTAACCACCGCGCTCATGGGGCTTAATCCGCGGAAAATAAAAACAATCCAGATGGGACATGCGGCCGGCCTGGGGGAGATGCACGTTGCGAAGATTGATCTTCAGGGAGATGACCTGAAGAACTTCAAGATGAATTTTGAACAGCCGGAAGATTATTTAAAAAGAGCCTTCCCGGGCATTACCCTTTCCGCACAAAGTGCCTGCAGCGGCTGCCTCATCCCGCTCTTTTCATCCCTGCACCGCATTGAACAGAAAGGCGGCAGCATTGAAGATGAATGTGCTATTTTTATCGGAAAGGATGGCTTAAAAAAGACTTCAAAAAGGATGCTCTTTATCGGCCAGTGCACAAAAGATCTGGCAGGCAGCAATTGCCTGCTCAGCGGCTGCCCGCCGACTAAAGAGGAAATGTTCGAATTTTTAAGAAAAAACCTGTGAAGGTAATTGACATGATCGCTGACCAGGAACATGACGAACAGAATAAAAGCAAATCCCAGCGCAAACGTGAAATGATCGCCCTGCAGGAGCTGGGCGAGGAGCTGGTGCGGCTGAAAGCTGAGCAGCTGGCAAAGCTTCCTCTCTCTGATGAGCTGCGGGAGGCGATTTGTGCTGCACAGGGAATGCACGCGCGCGGTGCCCGTTACCGGCAGATGCAGTATATCGGCAGGCTCATGCGCGAGGTGGAGCCGGCCCCTGTTCAGGAAGCGCTTGACACCCTACGGAATAAACAGAACCGGGCGACTGCCCTGCTGCACCGCTTAGAGAAGTGGCGTGATGAGCTTATTGCCGGAGACAACGAGACGCTTGAAGAAGTTGTCGCAGCCTTCCCCTCTGCAGACCGTCAACACCTGCGGCAGCTCATTCGCAATGCACAGAAAGAAGAGCAAGCAGGAAAGCCGCCGAAATCTTCACGGGAGCTGTTCCGCTATTTGCGGGAGCTGCAGGAAGCAGGCCGTGCAACAGAGAACAGAGAGCAGACAGCAGAAGCCAGTGGCCCCCCTGTCTCCCCCTTAAAGGGGGGACAAAAGAGGGGTTATTGAGTATAGCTCCCGGCCTTCTCCAAAGACTCTGCGACATCGTTCAAGCCAAGGCTCCCCAGTTTCTCTTTTGTGGGCACGCCGTTATTGTCCCAGCCGCGCAGGCGGTAATAATCATCAAGCGCCAGCTCCCACTTTTGCGGATCAAGTTTTTCTCCCTGGTACTGCCCGCTGGGCACCGGCTCATCCATCCACTTGCCGACAAGGCGGTCATCCTTCCGGGATATTGCCTCCCTGCAGGCGTACGCGCGCTCGACATTATATACCCGCTCAGTAATGGTGAGCATGACGGTTTCGTCGCAGTGTATGCCGGTTGCCAGATAATAGAGCTGATACAGGTCGTTGTATTTAAAGTCCTTGGTCCCGGTGCCGAGCCCCAGCAGAAACCGGCACAGCTCAAACAGGTCAGGGACCATGGATATGTGCTGATAATAGATAATGGGTGCAGCCTTGTTGTATGAGAGGGGATTGAGCACTTCTGCGGTGCCGAATTTCTCTACTGCCTGCTCGGACGTCATAACCGGGAATGCCGGAAACTCTACCGGCACCAGCGCACGCAGGTGATCGGCGCCGCGGGTTGACGTGGCAAAGCCAAGCGCGGTGCCCTTCAGCATGCGGGTATCAACGCCAGCCATAACCATGCCTTTGGAATGGCTGACATATTTTTCCGCTTCCCGGCCGAATTTTCCGGCAGCGCGCACAATACCTTCGGCAAAAATATCCCCCACGCCTTGACGGAATGCGATCTTCTCCATCAGCTGCATCATTGCATGATAATTCCCCCAGGTCAGTTCAAGACCATCAAAGTCCTTTTTTGAAACAACACCTTTTTCATACCATTCCATGGCAACGGCTGCAGCCGCGCCAAACTCGATCAAATCAATGCCGAGCTGGTTTCCCATGTTGTTCATCTTGAATATGGAGGCGATGTCAGCGTTGCCGCACACCGGTCCCAGCGGCGTGAACGCGCCTTCCTCGATTTTATTGCCCCATTCCCCGGCAAAGCAGCCCTCCTTGATTTCATATTTTTTCCCGCAGCCGATCGGGCATCTGAAGCATGGTTTATTGGCGAGGTAAAACTGCTTCGCAACTTTGAGCGGCTCAAAATTATCAATGCCCTCAAATCCGCCGGTCTGCTGGAAATTTCTGATGGCGAGAAAACCTGCTTTGTCTGTCCCAAAGGTGCCGGTAGAGCCGCCTTTTTTTCGAAAGTGGTCATAGGCGCTTGAAGCGCCGATCTTCTGCTGCAGATCCTTTGCATACTGGTTAAAACCCTTTGCATCAAACAGGGGTACCTCGTGTGCCCCCCTGACAGCAACCGCCTTCAGCTTCTTTGAGCCCATCACTGCTCCCATGCCGGTCCGCGCCGCTGCCCGCTCTTCGTGGATGACGCTCGCAATCCGCACCAGGTTTTCACCCGCCTGGCCAATGGACGCCACCCGCACGCGCCGATCGCCCAGTTCTTCCTTGATCATGGTTTCGGTTTCCCGGACGTTCTTTCCCCACACGTGACGCGCCGGCCTTATTTCCGCTTTCCCTTCATCAATCCAGAGATAAACCGGCTCGGAAGCAGCACCGCGGATTACAATATGGTCAATACCAGCCCGCTTCATGGCCGGCCCGAAATAGCCGCCCGCATTAGAGTCCCCCATGATGCCGGTCAGCGGCGACTTTGCCGTCACATTAAAGCGCGCCGGGCAGGGAGCAGCGGTTCCTGAGAGCGGCCCGCTGCCGAAGACCAGCACATTCTCAGGCGAATAGGGATCAATATGCGGCGCTGTCTCGTCAAAAACAATACGGCTGTTTATGCCCCTGCCGCCGACAAAGTTGAGCCGCAGGCTCTCACTCAGAGGCTGCCGCTCAATCGTCCTGCTGCTTAAATTAACCTTGAGAATGGTTCCGGTTTGTGCGATCATGGTATTCCCCTTATGAATTTAGTTTTCATGCTGATGGGTTTCAGCGCAGCGCATACCAGTATCACCGTATCATAGGCGCATTATATTTGGGTAGTATTTTTTTCTGCAATAATATTTGGCAATTTTCCGCGGACAAAGCACTTCTGAAACTATTTTATTGTTGAGATTGAGCTGACAGGTCTTGAAAGGAGAGCGTACGTATGCTGTATCTGGGACATTTTGTGTTTGACACCTTTGATGATGAACAGCGAATGGGTTATTTCAATCTGCTGGTTGCAGCGGAAGACGTGGAGAAGGCAAAGGAACGATTTCGCCGGAGGCTTCTCTATTTGAGGGAAAGCAGCGGCCTTTTTACCGGCACGATAAAAATGTATTTGGATGGCATTGTAGAGCTTTCACACCTGCCGGAAGATGCCCTGCTGACCAATTATAGAACCTTTCATGGCGACGCGCCGCCGTCAATTTACAATATTCTGCCAGAACAGAACCGGGCCGGCTGTGCGGTCTATCCTGTTATCCCTGATAAATCCATGGAACCCTGTCCCCGGCTTGAGCCGTTTTTAAGCTTCAGCTAATTGCTCCGGCCGATCTCTTCAATTCTGGCCGCAAGCTTTTCCAGCGCTGCTTCTGAATTAATCTGCCGGGACACTTCTTTGCAGTTCTTAATGATTCCCGTATCCGCAAGCATGGCACTGAGTTTCCGGCTTAACCGCTGCGCCGTGTATTGCCGGGCAAGTATATAACTGCCGAGCCCTCTGGTGGTTATCCGGTACGCATTATCAAACTGGTCGTACGCCAGGGGTCGTATTAACTGGGGAATCCCTGCCTTCAAAGCCTGGCCGAGGGTTCCGACCCCGCCATGGTGCACAATTGCCCTGCAGGAAGAAAGCACGTTACCCAGCGGCAGAAAAGGACAGGCCATAATGTGTTGCGGCAGCTTATCAGGAAGGTCTTCTTTCTTCGGCGTCAGAAAAATACCCCGCGCATTCATTATCTCCAGCGCCCTTAGCGATTCCTGAAAAACATTTTTCCCAAAATAAAAAGCTGTGCCGAAGGTAAAAACTATGGGCGGCTCACCATCCCTTATGAAACGCTCTGCTTCAGGGGAGAGTAATTCATTTCCGTCATACAGAAGGAAATCAAATACCTCGGAGTGAACGGGCCAGTCAGGCTGCTGCCGCGCGATGTGCCGAGAAAATGCTGCCGCATTTAAACAGCCGGAAAACAGCCATTTATTAGCTAACCGCCTTACCGGTTTGAGCCCAAGCTCATTACGAAAACAGTTTAATTCTTTTTTTATGCATGGATCAATGATAAAAATATCGGCAATCCACCATAGGAGTTTTTTGTACCACGCGGGAAATTCTTTGCCCATGGGAATGCCGCCTACCTGGGCAGTGTCCCGCAGGGTTCTGAACATAGAGGGGGCAAGATGCAGATGCACGACCTTTATCCCCTCTTTCTCTTCCGCCAGTTTTCCGGCAAGGGCAAACGGTGTGGATACCACCACAAAATCATCAGTGCGTTCCTGCATGATGATGGGATACAGTATATGCATGTTCGGCAGCAGCCCCTTCTTTATTAACGTGGGAAGGGCTTTCCGGAAATTCCACAGGTCGGGATCATTGGTTACCTCTTCGTACTGCTTCTGAGTAAAATGAGGTATAAACCTGAGACCCTGGCCTTCGATAAGCTGCCGGAAATTCTCTGAAGTGCAGAAGACAACCTCGTGACCTCTGCTCATGAGCTTGAGCGCAACCGCCAGAAAGGGATTCACATCACCGCGGCTGCCTATGGCAATAACTAGAACTTTCATACACACTCTATTTATTTAAAACAGGGTTGATATATTTGTACAATGTATACTATATAGGGTAATAAAATTCCAGCTTACATAAACTGTATAAACACCCTCATTCAGCTTTGGTTGCTCCGGGGCAGGCACAATGCAGCAGACAGTACCGTTCAGAAACATCCGCAGGACCCGAATCAGGCCGGAAACCGTCTGCTCCGGGACTATCAGATTGAATGCCCTGGATCACTTTGAGTCGTGGTTCCTGCTTGAGGTTGTCTATTTCTATCACCACGACCTTGATCCCGCCGGCCTGCAGCAGTCTCTGCGGCAGGCGCTGCTGGATTTTCCCCTGCTGTGCGGGCAGCTCCGCGCTGCCCCTGATGGTTCATTGCACATAGACTACCCGCATCAAGGCGTTCTTTTTTTGTCCTGCGATTGTGACCTCACTGCTCAAGAAGCAAGCCAGGGTCTGCATACAAAATACTCGGTTTATGATTTTATTGAAAAAATTAATCCCCTGCTGTTTTTCGGGAAAAATAAACCCCTGGCCTCATTCAAACTTGCCCGCATGAAGGGGGGCGGCAGTGTTCTTGGCATTTCCGTTGCCCATGCGCTTACCGACGCATACAGCTTCTATTATTTTATACAGCACTGGTCGCGCATACACGAAAGGCTGCCTGTTGATGCACCGCTGCATGACCGCAGCCTGATTACCATTAATGCTCAAGAGGACAGCGGACTTTCTGCCGGCGGAGCAGCGCTTCCTGATGCCTGCCGTGGATTCCGGCGTCTTAGCTCGTGGCAGCTGTTCAGGCTGATTTCCTCCTTTATCGTTCAGCAGCGTTCCATAGTGTGCCTTGTGCTGCACTTTAACCGGCAACAGCTCATTGCAATAAAGAACGCGGCACAAGGTCTGGGGCCGGTATCAATGGGGGACGCATTGAGCGCACACCTGTGGCAATTCTGCACGCGGATTAACCGGGCACGCAGGCCTGCTGTCTCCCGCAAGCTGTTAATTCCCGCCAACATGCGGCCGCAGATAAGCCACCCGCAGGCTGCCCATTATTTCGGCAATGCCATTTCGCACCTGGAACTTGTATACCGGCAGGAAGAGATCGACCAGTGTGAAATTGCCGCGATAGCACAGCAATGCCGCAAACAGGTTGCAGGGTTTGGCCGTGAGCATATCAGGGAGCAGATGCTGTGGCTGCGCTGCCACGAGCAGGAAAAACGCCTCTATAAAATTTATGCTGATATTGATCCCTACGCGGGCGACTGCATGATAAGCAATCTTTCCCGATTACCGGTCTACGGGGCGTGTTTTGATGATACACAACCGTTTTGGGCCGCGGTACCCGTTATACCAATACCGTGGGTGCTGCAGATTATGCCGGTCCCTGACGGAAGCGGCGCTGTTGATGTGCATGCGCACCTTCCCCGCTCTGTCGCAAATAACCTGCAGCAGAATGCCTGGCAGGCTGAATTATATAAATACGGGGAGGAAGCTGAAAATAAAGCTGCGCAAGGTTTTGTCCCTTTCAGCCCGAATGATTGATACCGAGGGCCTCATTATTTTCAATCAACAAAAAAGGCCTGGTATATATCCAGGCCTTTTCATTCAGACTAAACTTGAAGAGCAGTGCTTCTGTTAATGCTCCTTGTTTTCGTTCTCTTCTTGTTTGGGCTTCATATACTTTTTTCCTGCCATTGACATGAAGGCAAGGGCTATCATCGCCAGCCCGAACCCGTAAAAAATCTTTACCGCAACACGAAGCGGCGCCCGTGTAAAAGCCTCTGACTTATGTATGGGCCCCAGGTTAACCGTTCCCTGCCCCGGCTCGTGACATTTCGCGCAGGCCGGCTGCTCTTTTTCTTTCGGCCCGTGGTTGGCAACTTCAAAATGGCAGTCCAGGCATCGGTTAACGCTGAAATCACCGGCCAGATTTACTTTACCATGCCCCTTCAGCCGGGCAACAAGCGCTGACCCGAAAAGCCCCGGCCCGTCCACCAGTCCCTCGTGACATGTGCTGCAGGTCTCGGGAATATTCTGCGGATTTATGCTGGAGCGGGGATCATCGCCGTAAAAATTATAATGCATGGTATGGCAATCATAGCACTTTGGTGCTTTGGTATTGCCTTCCTTTAAGAAACCGGCATGCTTGCTCATCTCATACTTTTTCAAAGCCTCTTCGTGACATTCCTCACACTTCACATCCGGAAGCCCGCTTGCCGGGTGTTCCTGGGTTGCGCCTTCATGGCACTCCATACAGGTATAGTCCAGCTTTCCATGTATTGACTCTGAAAAAAGCTTTTTATCAACATAAAGATTATGCACAATACCGGCGCTGTCAGTTTGCGTGAGGCTGCGATCCTGATGGCATTCAAGGCAGTCATCAATGGACTGAGACAGCACTTCTCCGGCACACGCTGCCCCTAAGAGCAGGAACAGCAGCACATACAGGGAGAAATATCTGCCGGGGACTAATTTCATCATTTTACTCATTTCTGCATGGCATTATAAATATATTCGGCAATATCCAGCGCCTTGATCGACTCAAAAACATTTTTTGATTTCAGTCCGTCTTCAAACATGGTGAGGCAGTAGGGACAAGCCGTGGCTATCGCATCAGGCTTTTTCGCAATCGCCTGTTCGGTTCGCGCCTCATTGATTCTCGTGCCCAGATGCTCTTCCATCCACATCCTGCCGCCGCCTGCGCCGCAGCAAAAACTCCGGTCACGTGTCCTGTCCATTTCAACCAGAGATATACCGCTGATGGAGGTCAGCAGCTTTCGCGGCTGATCGTAGATATCATTGTACCTGCCCAGGAAACATGAATCATGGTAGCAGACGCTCATGCTGCCGGCAGATCCGTTGAGAGAAATTTTCCCCGTTTTTACCAGGTCCAGTAACAATTCGGTGTGGTGCAGCACTTTAAATTCTGCCCCATACTGGGGGTACTCATTTTTCAGCGCATTGTAGCAATGGGGGCATATGGTAAGGATATTTTTTACGCCGTACTGCTGAAAAATGCCGAGATTATACTGGGCAAGGCTGTCATACAGGTACTCATTGCCGATTCTGCGGGCGGAATCGCCGCAGCAGCCCTCTTCATTTCCCAGGATTGCGAAGTCGACGCCGGCTGCCTGCAGAATTTTTACCACCGCGGTCGCAACCTTTTTATAGCGGTCATCAAAGGCCCCGGCGCAGCCTGCATAGAAGAGGACATCCGCAGACCCTGCTTCAGCCATGGTCTTGACGCCCAGTTCTTTTGCCCAGTCACCCCGCATGTGCCGCCCGATGCCCCAGGGGTTGCTGTTGTTTTCCATATTCTTGAACACTGCCTGCACTTCCACCGGAAAATTTGATTCCACCAGCACCAGGTTGCGCCGCATCTCAATGGTTTTGTCGACTGACGTGATAAAAACCGGGCACTGGAAGTGGCAGTTGAGGCACATGGTGCAGGACCAGATGGTATCGTGTTCGATCACGTCCCCGATCAACGCCTTCTCGACGGCATCTCCATTGGCGGCGGCTTGCGCGCCCCTTTCCTCCATGTGCGTCCGTAGATCCTGATACAGTTTTTTGGGTGACAGCGGTTTCTCGGTCAGATGAGCAGGGCAGTTGTCCTGACACCGGCCGCAGCGGGTGCAGGCGTCGAGGTGGAACAGCTGCTGACGAGTAAATTCCTCAAGGCGCGAAACACCGAAGGTCTCGGCTGTTTCAAAATCCGTGATCTGCCGGAGTACACCCGGCGGTCCGTATTTCCTTAGGAATATATTAATGGCAGAGGTTATGATGTGCAAAAATTTGGTGTACGGCGTACAGGCAATCAAACCGATAACCAGGAACAGATGAACGCGCCAGAGAAGTTTATGGATGGAGACCTGCGTGCCGGGTTCGGCGAAGGAGAAGCAGGCGGCAAACAGGTACCCGACCGGAGCCCACACACCGCTCTCGCCGGTAATGCTCAGCCGCAGGCCTTCGATGCAGAAACCTATAAAAATTATCGCAAAGACCCAGATCAGGGCGATTGCATCCTCGGCGCGCGTGTCGCTCAGTCGGTCAGGTTTCTGAATGTAGCGCCGGTACGCGGCAAGCACGATACCCAGCAGCCCAAGGCTTCCCACTGCGTCAAGAAACAGGGAAAAGAGATTTCCCGGAAGCTGAGGAATTGAAAACTTGATTTGAACAGCAAGTATTACCAGCAGGGGAATGGCGCAGGCGCAGAAGATAAACAGATGCATGAGCCCGGGGTAGAGTTCACGCAGAATGCGCCGATGGCCGATGGCATAAACAATAAAGTCCCTGAGCCGCTGCCCTACCCCCTCTAATTGCTCGTCTTTCTGACCCATCATCCACAGGCGGATCCGTCGTATGATACCGATGGTGAAAATGGCCAGCGCAATAAGAACCCACAGTGGGTCAAGTGTTGTGAACATGATGTTTTAGTATGCGGTGCTCGCAGGCAGTCATGCCGGTCTGTTGTTGCGTAATGCTTGCGAGATCTCTTCGTATAAAATGTTATCCCTCTGCCTTAAGCTTCTTCATCTCCTGCGTCATGGCGGGAACCACTTTAAACAGATCATCAACAATACCGTAGTCGCATTTCGAGAATATGGGGGCTTCAGCGTCCTTGTTGACAGCCACGATCACTTTTGAAGTTCCCATGCCCGCATAGTGCTGTATTGATCCGGAGATGCCGCAGGCGATATACAGGTTGGGCGACACCACTTTTCCCGTCTGCCCGACCTGGTCAGCAACCTGTTTCCATCCGGCATCGACAGCAGCGCGTGACGCGCCTACCGTGGCGCCGATCACATCAGCCATCTCCTCAAGCAGTTTGAAGCTTGCGGCATCCTTCATGCCACGGCCGCCTGAAACAATCACGTCCGCCTCAGTGAGATCCACTTTTGCCGCTGCGGCTTTAATCGTCTCAACAATCGTTACCCGGATATCGCCGGCTGCAAGTTCCACTGCCACCTTCTCAACAGAAGCTTTTTTTGACGCATCCGGCGGGGTCGGAATCAGCACATTAGGGCGTATAGAAGCCATTATTACCGGGGCATTGGGAAACCCCACATCCGCATACACCTTACCTGCATACAGGGGTCTGCGAACACAAAAATTGCCGCTGTCATCTACTTTGATTTCAGTGCAGTCGGTAGCAAGCCCGGCGTTTACTTTGGCAGCTACTTTTGCTGAAAGGTCTTTACCGACAACCGTTGCGCCGAACAGCACCGTAGACGGCTGCTGTTTGGCGATACTATCTGTCAGGGCTTTCGCATAAGCATCTGAGGTATAATTGGCAAGCAGGTCATGCTCCACGAAATAGACCTTCTCCGCCCCGTAGGAAGCGCACTGGTCGGCAACACTCTCCGGTATATTCTTGCCAAGAACAACCGCGCACACCTCTTCGCCCTTTTTAGCCGCTATTGATTTAACACTGCTCAGTATCTCGAAGGTAACCTTTCTGACTGAGGTTTCAGTCAGTTCTGCGTATACCCAAATCCCTTTTCCCATGGTTATATCTCCTTCTATACAAAAACAATTTCGTTTAGTATCTGCTGTTTTGTCAGATTGCCTTAGCTTCTTCCCGTAACAGTTTTATCAGTTTTGCAGCTTTTGCTTCCGGCGCCTCTCCATCAATAATTTGCGCGGCCTTGCGTTGCGGCGGCGCATAGCATTTCAGCACTTTTGATTTTGCTCCGGCAGCACCGGTATGTGCAGCATCAAGCTTGAGATCCGCAGCCTTTATGGCCTTGATTTCTTTCTTTTTGGCTTTCATAATGCCGGGAAGTGATGCATAGCGAGGCTCGTTGAGCCCCTTCTGGCAGGTAATGACCGCAGGCAGCGCTAACTCTAAAACTTCTTCTCCGCCCACGATCTGGCGGTTCACTGTTACTTTCTTTTTATCTGCTGCGACTTCAACCTTTACCACCAGGTTTGCATGCGGGATATTGAGATATTCGGCAAGTGCCACGCCAACCTGTGCCGCATCATCATCTATGGCCTGTTTGCCGCAGAAAATTATGTCATATTCCATGCCCTTTATCTGCTCGGCAAGCGCGCGCGCCGTCGTGAAGGCATCGCCGCCATCCATGTCCGGATCGTCAAGGTGTACCGCCTTGTCTGCACCCATTGCCAGGGCGGTCCTTATCGATTCAACACAGCGCCCCGGCCCAAGGCAGGCAATAGTGACGGTACCCTGCCCGAATTTTTCTTTCAGTTTGAGCGCTTCTTCAACCCCATACTCATCATACGGATTAATAATAAACTTGACATCCTGTAATAGAACATCAGAACCATCCGGCTTTACTCTGATCTGGGCTTCTGTGTCAGGCACCTGCTTTAAACATACAATGCTATTCACGTCATCCTCCTCATATACATTAATTTATTTTATGTTTTTAAAGCTGCTCAACGGGGTACTGTTTTAAGTATGCAGTATTTACTCATACCTATCTGCGGTGTCAAGAAGTTTTTATGGTTTAAATTTAAGAATACATCTCATGGTGAGCCGCTGCGAAAACACTATGTTTTATTTGAAATTGTGGTGCGTCTTTCGCGTCTGTTTATCTCTGTTTAAAAGGGGGGATTGGCAGTCAATCCCAGCAATCAATCTACAGCAACTAAGGGTAATTTAGAGGGGATATTGGGGGTTGTTTTTTTATTGGGGTGAAAGGGGATTGACTGCCAATTTCTGAACATTCTTTTATTATAATCCTCGTTAATCTGTTAGCTCCCCGCCGTGGAGGAGAGGGGGCTGGCAATCAACCCGCGGATTAACAAGTTTCTTTTTCAGGCTTAAAAAAATCTCCGAGGGGCTTCCGGTGTCGCATTCAAATCAGGTTGATTGCCAGCAAGTTTTGTTTAATTAAGTTTTGCAAAAAAAATGCCAAGGGCTGTCAATATTCCCATGGCTTAATTAATTACCTGAAATAGCTTTATTTGTTTATTAAAATTGTGCTAATTGCCGTGTCAATCCATAATGAGCATCAGGATTAATGCTGACAATTTGTCATAATTAAATGGGGGACTCTTGCAGTAACGCTTTGCTATCCCTTAATTTCTATTAATTTTACGTTATAATCCATAATCCTGTCATTTTGACAGGGATTGGCGTCATAAATCCTCTTCCTCCTCATCCAGTCTGCGATAAATAGTTCTTGTTGATATTCCGAGCAGTTTGGAAGCTATATTCTTATCGCCTTTTGATTGCCGCAGGGTTGCTTCCATGACCCTGCGCTCTATCTCTTTCAGAGGCATTCCTATCGGTATATTAATAGAACGTTCATCTATAGCTATATTGGGATTTTCCTGAGCGCAGCTTAATATTTCATCAGGAACAACATCAATCGTGATTTGATTATCCCTGGTTAGTACCACAGCTCGCTCAACCGTGTTTTCCAGCTCTCTCACATTCCCCGGCCAGGCGTAGTTTGTGAGGACGTCCAGGACCTCTTTTGAAAAGTCTGTAATTTTTTTGTCATTTTTTTTGCAATACATCTGCAAAAAGTGATACGCGAGCAGGGGGATATCTTCTTGCCGGTCACGCAGCGGGGGAATCTGAATATTTATTACATTTAACCGGTAAAAAAGATCTTCTCGAAACTTTTTGTTGTCCACCGCCTCTTTTAAGGGCACATTAGTGGCCGCAATAAGCCTGACATCTGCCTTAAATGTTTTACCGCTTCCTAATCGTTCGAATTCTCCATTCTGCAGGACCCGCAGGAGTTTCACCTGAATTGCCGGATTTATCTCGCCAACTTCATCCAGGAATAAGGTCCCGCCATGGGCCAATTCGAAACGCCCCTCCCGCTTCGCAACAGCGCCGGTAAATGCGCCCCGTTCATAACCAAACAATTCAGCTTCAAGAAGCGTTTCCGGTAATGCTGCGCAGCTCACCTTAATGAAGGGTTTATTGGTCCGCGGGCTGAAATCATGAACCGCCTGGGCAATCACCTCTTTACCGACACCGCTTTCTCCGGTTATCAGAATAGTGGCAGAGCTTGAAGCGACCTGCATCACCAGATCCATGACCTTCCGCATGGGAGGACTGACTCCTATTACCTTGCCGCTCGATGCAACGGCATCCTTGAAACTTTCCAGTTCTGCGATTCTGCGATCCTTATACTGATCTTCCAAAGCCTTCTTTATTGTTTTTAAAACAATATATTTAAATATTTTACTCTGCCCGGGGTCCGGGGAAGGTTTTTCAATAAAATCACACGCCCCGTCTTTCATGGCGTCAACAGCTGTTTCTACGGTCGCATAGCCGCTGATCAGGATAACCTTAATGTCCGGAGCCAGAGTTTTAGCCACGCGCAGCAGTTCGATGCCATCTGCCTTAGGCATCCGCAAGTCAGTAACAACTAACGCAATCTCATGTTTATGGAGCTGCAGCGTATTAATGCCCTCTTCTCCATTGGTAGCGCTCATCACTTTATAGCCCTCTTTCTGGAGAATCTTGCACATCGCCTCCCTGATGCCGGGCTCGTCCTCAACAACAAGAATTTGTTTTTCCACTACGGTCGTTTTTCCCTTTAACGCTTCCACCGTCTACCCCTTTATGGCCGCTCGCTTTTTAATATCAAATATCAACATCTTCCCATCGGGGGATATTAATGGTAAAATGCGCTCCTTCCCCCGGCCGACTTTCACAAAATATCTCCCCCTTATGTTCTGTTATAATGTGTTTCGTTATGGAAAGGCCAAGACCGGTACCGCCGGCCTTGGTGCTGAAAAAAGGCGTAAAAATCTGCTCGATATTTTCTTCGGCAATTCCCGCGCCGTTATCCATAAACTTGATCTCAATCCATGTATCATTTACCCGCGTCGTAATATCCAGCGCACCTCCGCCCTTCATGGCCTCAACCGCATTCCGGGTAATGTTGATGAAAGCCCGCCGCAATTGTTCATAATCCAGTTTCGCTAACGGAAGATTCGGCTGCAGCGATGTTTTCAGCAGAATGCTATTCTTGCGCAGTTCTTCATCCAGAAAATACAGAATCTCCTCCAGCAGTTTATTGACATCACCTTTCACCGGTTTTATCTTGGGAAGCCGGGTAAATTGCAGATACTCATCGATGATGTTGTGCAGGCTGTGCAATTCATATTTAATGGTTGCAATAAGCTCTTTAGATTCCTTGATGTCAACATTTTTAAAGCCCTGGATTTCTTCTTCCAGCAAGTCTACATTCAGGGTTAAAGCACTCAACGGATTGCGAATTTCATGTGCCACCTGCGCAGACATCTTGCCTATGATCGCCAGCCGCTCATTTTGTATGTTTTCTGACTGCAGCAGCCGTTCCTTCGTCACATCCTTAACGTACTCAACCACGCGTACCGTCTTGCCGGTGCTGTCCTTGAGGGGAAATGTGTAGAGATGAAAATAATATTTTTTTCCGCCCAGCGTGATGCTGACCCGCTCTCTGAATGCCGGCTGTCCGGTCGCAAAGGTTTCTTTCGCCGGGCACCCCAGACACAGCTCATCCCGCTGCAGAAATACTTCGTGACACGGTTTTCCGAGCAAAACATCAAGCGGCTTGTTCTGCCAGCGGCATACCGCTTCATTCACCATGAGCACGCGGTAATATTGGTCGATGATGGTGATGCCGTCGGTAATACCGTTAAAAACTTCCTGGCTCCATTGCAGGTTCTGATTTACCTGTTGATTTTTCTTCTCCTGCCACAGCAGCCACAGTGCACCAATTAAAATGGTGCCGATGAAGCTCCCTAAAAACAAAGCAAGCCGTTTTGTGCTCTCGCTCAACTGGTTTAGCACTTCGTTATACGGCGTAGACACGCCGATTGACCACCCTATGCCGCGCAGGCTGATGGGAGTATAGGCAATCAGTTTTTTTGTCAGCCCTTTTGCCTCCGCGTGCCAGCCGCTCACATATTCGCCCGTGCCGTCCTGGCCTCTGATCATCTGCTGATTGACTATTTCTTCCAGCCTGCGGGAAGAAAATTCCGGTAAGCCGCGTTTCGAGGCCTCTATTGCTTCTATCCCTTCCATGCTCTTGTTAGGATGGGCAATAAGAATTCCCCGGTTATCCACCATCCAGGCATAGCCGGTTTTGCCGGAACGTACGGGATAAATAAATTTGTTTTTAATGCTGTTGAAATCAGGGATGCAGCAGATCCATGCCGCAGGCTGCCGGGGGCTGCCGGCAATTGGCACGGCGATAATAAAAGATAATACTGCATGCGGGCTGTCGCCGATCATCGTCACATTTGAAATAAAAGGAGTGCGGCTTGTCATGCCGGCGGCAAGTATTTTTTTGAACCCGATAGAGTCGGCTGAAAAAGAGTGCGGCGGATAGCTGTATATGATCGTCCCATCGTGGCTGGCAAGAAACAGGCACCGGATCTGCCCCTGGTTGCTTGCCAGAATAGAGCTTAAAACTTTTTCGGCCGAGTGATCATTCAGATCGGCGGGGGTCAGGATGTCGGCGCCAATTTTCAGGGTTCCATCAAGATTGCTGATCAGTTCACTGATTCCACGCGCTGCTTCCCGAACCAGAAAAAGCTGCTGCTCATTGAAAGCATTGGCAGCGTTCAATTCCATGATGCGGTAACTGTTAAAGCCGACGGCCAGAATGCCGGCAATTATGATAATGGTGGCAATCCATATTTTAAACATGGGAAGGAACAGCTTACCCATTCTTACATCCTCTTGCAGGTATCCGGCTGTGTTCAGGGGGACTCTAAAAATAGAATTTTCAGAGTCCCCAATGAATGTAACACCGGGTTTTTTCTTCCCGGGGCTTAACGTAAAACAAATTATTAGAGGTACCCTTCAGCAGTAATCACCAGATTCACAAATAGTACCCTGTACGCTGTTGCGTGAGATGCTTGATGAAATGAAAACTCGGGATAACAGGCAGGGACTATCGGCAGTAAAAAGAATGTGATGCGACTCCCGTTCAATAAGACCGCTTATCTACTTGCTTTTTTTTGAGTATAACTGCCTTACCTAATAAAAGCAATCAAAATTCAATGATAGCCGCAGCAAAAATTCTAACAGGTTATTGAAAAAGTAGTTTTTCCCAGGCTGGTCAAAACATCCAGATGCAAGGCGCGCGAAATCCTGAGGAGTGAGGCGTACTTTCCCGTACGTCGCAATGATCCCGCTATCTATCGGGAATGAGCGTAATCCCGACGCATGCCGGGACAGATGGGTGTTTTTCAACAGCCTGCTAAGCGGTATTGCCCGGGAAGAAAAGACAGGAGGCGAAAGAACATTTTATGGAAAGGAGCATTGGCCGGGGCTCAGAGCCCCGGCCAATGGCGCATGATAATGATAACAGCTGTTACTGCCTTCCTTTAACCAGCACATCCACTACGGAGGGATCAGCGAGGGTCGTCGTATCACCCAGATCGGAGATTTCTCCTGCAGCAATCTTTTTCAGAATTCTGCGCATGATCTTTCCGCTTCGGGTTTTGGGAAGCCCGTCTGCCCACTGAATTTTATCAGGTGTTGCAATGGGCCCGATTTCCTTGCGGACGTGAGCGACAAGCTCTTTTTTGAGAGCATCAGCCTTTTCCACCCCTACGTTCAGGGTAACATAGGCATAGATGCCTTCGCCCTTAATCTCATGGGGGAACCCGACAACCGCGGCCTCTGCAACCTTGGGGTGGGCAACCAGCGCGCTCTCAACCTCGGCAGTTCCCATGCGGTGACCGGAAACGTTAATAACGTCATCCAGGCGTCCCATCAGGAAGAAGTCGCCATCCTGGTCTTTGCGGGCGCCGTCACCGGTGTAGTATCTGTTGGGGAACTGGGTAAAATAGGTGTCTTTAAACCGCTGGTGATCACCATAAACGGTTCTCATCATACCCGGCCATGGCTTGGTAATCGTCAGGTATCCGCCTTCATTGACCTCGGCAGGTGTTCCATTTTCACGGACAATCTCCGCAGCCACGCCAAAGAACGGCCGGTTTGCTGAGCCCGGCTTAATCTTCATGGCGCCCGGAATCGGGGTGATAAGGAATCCGCCGGTTTCGGTCTGCCAGTAGGTGTCGACAATGGGACAGCGGCCACCGCCAATCTTGTTATAGTACCACATCCATGCCTCAGGATTAATCGGCTCACCGACGGTGCCAAGGATCCGCAGGCTGCTCAGGTCAATCCCCTCAACCCAGCTGTCGCCCTGTGCGGCGATGGCCCTGATTGCGGTCGGTGCGGTGTAGAACTGATTGACTTTATATTTTTCAACAATCTTCCAGAACCGTGAATAATCGGGCCAGCTGGGCACGCCTTCAAACATGACACTGGCAGCGCCGTTTGACAGCGGGCCATAGACAATATAGCTGTGTCCGGTAACCCAGCCTATGTCTGCGGTGCACCAGAAGGTATCCTCATCCTTCAGATCAAATACATATTTCAGCGTGGTGGTTGTGTACAGGAGGTATCCCGCGGTTGTGTGCAGTGCGCCCTTGGGCTTTCCGGTGGAGCCGCTGGTATACAGAATGAACAGCGGATCTTCGGCATCCATCTCTTCCGGCTTGCAGTATGCCTTGATATCCTTTGCATTCATTTCTTCATTCCACCAGGTATCGCGTCCCTCTTTCATGTTGCACTTTGAGTGCGTACGGTTTACTACGATACAGGAGGCAACGCTCGGGCATGTTTCAAGTGCCTGGTCTGCATTAGCCTTCAGCGGCACCGACTTTCCGTTCCGGTATGAAGCATCGCTGGTGACAAGCAATTTGGCTTCACAGTCCTGAATTCTATCTTTCAGGGCATCTGCGCTAAACCCGCCGAATACGATGCTGTGAATTGCGCCGATGCGCGCGCAGGCAAGCATGGCAATGGGAAGTTCGGGTATCATGGGCAGATAAATGGAAACCCGGTCGCCCTTCTTGATGCCTTTTTTCTTGAGGACATTGGCAAACTTATTGACTTCTGTATACAGCTCCATGTAGGTGTAGGTGCGGGCTTCGTCTACCGGTTCTCCCTGCCACATGAGGGCAGCCTTGTTCTTTCTCCAGGTTTTTATATGGCGGTCAAGACAGTTGTAGGAGATATTCAGCTTTGCTCCCTTAAACCACTCCACCTTGGCTTCTTTGAAATCATAGCTGAGCACCTTATCCCATTTCTTGAAAAATTCAATGTTCTCGTTTGCCATGTCGCCCCAGAAGCCATCAGGATCTTCAATCGAGCGCTTGTACATCTTCTCATACTGCTCCATGCTGTTGATGTAAGCTGTTTTCTGCAGTTCCCTGGGAACATCAAAAACTTTTCCCAGACTCGCTAAAGTTGTCATTGTTTTTTTCTCTTCTGCCATTTCCATCCTCCATGTTAGTTTAACAGTTGTAGTAATTATGGTTTGCAACCCCTAAGCGCCATTCAGAATCAGTATAAAACCCAACTGAAAATAGTTTTAAAATCTGTGAAGAACCGGCGAGGGGACAATAGATTAACGGCAAGTAAAATTAAGGGAAAATAATTCAAGTAGCATGCCAATGTGTGAAATAATTTTTAAATGATAATTCAGTGTGTTTCAGATGTCAATGGATTTTTTCAGGCTCATCCTTTGTCACATTGACAAGAAGTGGCTGAATTGATTCTCTGAAATTTAATAGATATCGCCGGATTGCCTGTCAATTTGACAAACTATAATCAATAAGCTGTTTTTTTTATGCTGCAAACTGGACACGCCTATTGCTCGGAAGAAACAACCGGGATTAAAGCGCCCTGCTCTTTATTAAAAAATACCTGCTAAAATAAGCTGGTTAAAGACTGCAGCGGGGATTTGCCTGCATGGCAGAGGAGTTGTTTGTTTTTTCTGGCTTATTTTTTGCTTTTATTTAAATAAAAATTCATTATACAACTTGAAACGCTTAAATAATCTGCCCATCATTTCAAGACATGCAGACTTCAGATAACAAGCCCGAACCCGGTGCTGATGTCCATAACGGCCTTCATCCGCTGGAAGAAACAGTACTCTCTCTTGCCACAGGAAAGCTCTATCAGATTGAGCAGCCGGCAAAGCCCCATCTCTTTGTCATCCCCAAGATAGATGAAGTCGAAGAGAAAAAGGCGGCGCCCGTTGAAACTATCTCGCTTGATAAGTTTGCCGCCTTGCACACTGCTATTACCAGTGCCATAGAGTTTATCAGCGCACAGATCCTTGGCCGGGAGCAGATAATACGCCAGAGCTTTTTTGCTCTCATGACCGGTGAGCACCAGCTGCTCATCAGCCGCACGGGGATGGCCAAATCAATGCTCGCGCGCCAGATTTTTGCCTGCTTTGACGGTGCGGTGATATTTGAAAAACAGCTCACCAAAGATACCATGCCGGACAATCTCTTTGGCGCCTATGATATAGAAGCCATGAAACGGGGCAAAATGATACACAATGTTGAGGGCTCTCTGGTTCTGGCCCACTTTGCCTTTCTTGATGAAATCTTTGATGCCAACGACATGCTGCTCAGGTCTTTGCTGTCGCTGCTCAACGAAAAGCAGCTGGTCAATGGCGAGCAGATCATCCACTCGTCTCTTCAGAGTGTCATCGCCGCGGCAAACTATATCCGGGTTACAGAAATTCTGGAGGCGGTTCTCGACCGGTTTTTATATAAAAGTTACATTCCTGAAAATAAGAACCTCTATTTCCAGCACGCGATCGACACCGTGTACCAGCAGAATTTCGGGACCATCAGGATGCCCGACAAGAAAATAAGTCTCAATGACTTTACCCTGGTAAAGGGGTTAATCAAGAGCAGGGCCATCGAGATACCAAACTATATTTTGCTGCTTAAAAACCATATTTTTCGGCAGTATATTGAAGAGACCCGGGAACAGGCGCCTGATAAACGGAACTTCACCATCAGCGACCGAACCGCTGCCAAATCCCAGGATCTCCTGCGGGCCTCTGCAATTCTGGACGGCCGGGCTCAGGCAAATGAGGCTGATCTGGATAATCTGCATTATATGATTTGCATCCTCGGCAAAGATGAGGAAAAGGCACGCTTTATAAAGATCAGCTCAACCGCCCGGCGCTATTTCAATCAGGACCGGGAACTGCTGGAGAACATCTTTGACGGCTTTGAGATTTTCAACTATATCAGGGCTCGCAAAGACCCTGAGCTGTTAAAAAGCGATGCGCCCTTTAATCAGCTTAAGGCGCGGCTTGAGAAACTGGTTAAAAAAGAAAGCTCGGTATTAAGAGAGTATCTGGAAAAGATTAAAAATAAATTTATCTCCATCCCCCGGAACACCATCATTCCGGAAACCTTTACCGTTTTGGAAGAAATCTGCGACCTGTCACTCAAAGAGGCACGGACCAAAGAGGCGCGGGAAATCATTGACGGCTTCAGACAGGATATTTTTAACGAAAAAAAATTAGCCAAAGATTTCTGAAATTTCTTGTTAGGCTGCTGGTTCATTTGTTCGGGCTAAGTGCTCGCGGAAACATTTTTTGTTTTTGCCAGAGCCTTCGCTCGCACCATTCGTAACTGTTCTCACCAAAAGTCTAACGATACAAAATGTGAAGGCAAAATTCTCAGATTACGCCGGGTGAGAATCTAACCGCTGCGGGAATCTAATCCATAAGGCATCATGCGTTTCCATGCATCACGATCCGCTTCTATCACAACTCAGCTTCTATATCCCGTCACAGGGAACCGGCAGCAGATACAACCTCAAATTCCCTCCTGAACTGGTCAAAATATTCTATATTGCACGGGTCATTTTCAGTGACCACAGCAAACTGAAAATAAAAAACCAGGTTTCTCCGCTTTTCAGCAGAAGCCAGATATTTTCTTCCAGCACGCGTGAATCTGCGCAGCAGCAGGTGCGGCAGCAGATAACCCCCATGGATAATTCCTTGCAAATCGGCAAGATGAGCCTTATGAGCGACATCTCCCGCCTCATCCCCCGAGAGCACACCATATATACGGAAAATATTTTTTTCAAAAAGCTGCTCAACCGCGAGCTCATTAAAATCATCTTCCAGGGGGCTCGTGAGGAGGCGGTATCGGTTGATTCGTTTGTCGGCCGCGAAGAGGCTGAATTAAACCGGAGTCAAAAGGTATATCTTCTCTTTGACAACTCCACCTCCATGAATGGCGAGGGGTTCAACAAGATATTTGCCGCCAAGGCTATTACCATAGAATACCTGCGAAAGGTTTCCCTGGAATCCCCGCAGATATTTTTCCGCTCCTTTCACAGTGACGTGGGCGATGTGGTAATCGCCCGCACCAGCAGCGAATTATACCAACTCATCGATCATATCACCCACCTGCAGACCGGCGGCGGACACATAACCAATATCGGCGCTGCGGTAGAGCAGGCGCTGGAAGATATTAAAAAAGATCCCGAGCTGAAAGAAGCTGAAATTCTGGTGCTGACCGATGGATTCGGCCCGGTGGCACAAGACCTGAAGGCAAAGTTGGGCAGCATCAAGCTGCATGTTATTCTTATACCCGACCTTGATATTGCAAAAATACTTGAGCTCTACCCTGACCGCACGTCCTGGGAAGACGGGGGCCCGCACGGCAGCCGCCCCATGCCCGAGTTCTGGCAGTATTACAGCAAAGAGGCCCCTCCCCTGCGCCTTGAAGGAGACCTGTACGAGAATGCCACCCGTTCCTACGAGACAGCCGGAAAATCCGTCAAGGAGCTTAAAAAACAGGAAATCCTCCAGGGCCTCAACCAGATTTACACCATACGCGAGCATTGTGAAAATTTCATTTTTGTGATCATAACCGCTTTGTTTGGGGAAACATTCAAATGCTATGAGGAAGATATAGACAGCATGGCGGCAGCCATAGACGAGCTTAAGCAGCGCTCAATTGAGCAGCTGACGCACCATGAAAAACTTTCGCTGCTGCAGACCCTGAACTTTATGAGTGAGCTGCTCCTGCTGGCGCTGGAGCGTGCTGCAAAAAAAAACATGAAAGCACGCATTAGAGAGCTGCTGAAAATGGTGGGCATACTCAAAGCACGCCTTCTTGCCGACCCGTGGCTGTTATCCACCATTAAAGTTGCCGACGAGCAGCTATCCATAGAGTTTGCAGCCACCATATCCTCTTTTTTCAAGGATCTGCCGCTCGCTAAAGCGCTGGCCATGCTGGTAAAGTTTCTCTGGCAGACATTCCGCGAATCAGTGCAGAATATTTTTCCCCGGCTGCTGAAATTTTCTGTCAGACAGGGAAAAGTCTAAAGGGGGACTCTAAAAATAGTATTTTCAAAGCGCTCAATGAAGGTAAGGTGTTGTTTTTTCTTCCCGCTGCTTGGCGTAAATCGAATTATTAGAGGTACCCTAAGTTGTTATCTTCGGCGGGACAGGCTATTGTGCGTCGAACTGATTTTTTACGCTATCATAATAGAAAGGATACACTGACATGGAGATTACCCCCAGCCCCAGCTATAGCATCACCATCAGGATAGAACTGGACCATAAACCGGGCATGTTTGCCCGTGTTGCGGAAGCTATTGCCAAAGTCGGCGGCTCCCTGGGCTCGATTGATATCGTTGCCCGCTCAAGAGAAAAAACAGTCCGCGACGTTACCGTGGAAGCCCGTGATGTTGTACACGAGAAACAGATCGTAAATTCGCTGAATGCGATTTCCGGCATTCGTGTTATTGATGTTTCGGATGTCACCTTCTTATCCCACCTCGGCGGAAAAATTGAAGTGGTAAACAAACTGCAGCTCAACAAGCGGGAAAACCTCGCCATCGCCTATACGCCCGGCGTTGCACGCATCTGTACCGCCATCCACAAAGACCCGGAAAAAGCCTACAGTCTGACCATCAAGAAAAATACGGTTGCCATAGTTTCAGACGGAACTGCCGTGCTGGGGTTGGGAGATATCGGCCCGGAAGCAGCAATGCCGGTCATGGAGGGCAAGGCAATGCTGTTTAAGGAGTTCGGCGGCGTTAATGCGTTTCCCATCTGCCTCAGCACCAAGGATCCTGAGGCGATAATTAAAACAGTAAAATACATTGCACCCGGTTTCGGGGGCATAAACCTTGAGGATATCTCATCCCCCCGCTGCTTTGAGATCGAGAACAGACTGCGAACAGAGCTCGACATCCCCGTGTTTCACGATGACCAGCACGGCACAGCCGTGGTGGTTCTTGCTGCATTGTATAATGCCCTGAAAATCGTCGGCAAGAAAATGGAGAATTTAAAGGTTGTGGTAAGCGGCGTGGGCGCGGCCGGGGTTGCCTGCACTAAAATTATAATGCTCGCCGGCGTACGCAACATCATTGGAGCAGACAGGGCCGGGGCGATTTACCGGGGAAGAACCAAAAACATGAACCCGGTAAAAGAATGGTTTGCCGATAATACTAATGCGGACCGTGTCGCGGGCAGTCTTTCCGAATGCATGAGAGGGGCCGATGTGTTCATTGGTGTTTCTTCGCCGGGCTTGCTGACAGCTGATGATCTGAAAAAAATGGCGCCTGATCCGATCGTTTTTGCCATGGCTAACCCCACCCCGGAGATCATGCCGGAGGAAGCCCTGCCCTATGTGCGCATTATGGCAACGGGAAGATCCGACTATCCGAACCAGATCAACAATGTTCTGTGCTTTCCGGGGATTTTCAAAGGGGCGCTGCGCTGCTATGCGCGGCAGATTAATGAAGACATGAAGCTGGCCGCAGCCCGTGCCATAGCCTCATGCATCCCCGAAGACGAGCTCAATGAAGATGAGATCATACCGTCAGTGTATAACCGGGTGGTTGCGGATAAAGTGGCTGATGAGGTTGAAAAGGTTGCTGTTGCATCGGGGCTTGCCAGAAAACACCCCAGCGACCACTCGCTCTTCAAGGTGTCAAATATTCAGAGCTGACAGCGCTGGCTGGATGTTGCGTGCCCGGCATACCGGCTATTCTTTCTCCCAGTATGGCAGGAGAAGATTTATAATGTACATGGTCACAAACGGCATGGCAAAAAGAACCAGCGCCACCAGCAGCCCCTCGCGGCCTAAGAAATGCGGCATATAACTGGTGAACCCCCGCAGGCTCTTGGAAAAAAGCTGCCCGCCGATAACCACATTCCAGCGCATGGCAAGCACCTGAATGAGCAGCAGCGACGATGAAATAATACCGAGCGTATTGCGCGTTGATTCTTTGAGCTTCCAGAGAGAAACGATGCCGAGCATCACCATCGGGATGGTAGAGCAGACGATAAACTGGAGCACAACATAGCTGAACTGCAGCTTGCCGCCGATGAGCTGTGAAATAGCCCCCCAGGACTCCTCTCCTTCATAGGCCATCGTGAGAAGTTCCATAAGTTCAAGGGTCACGTCGACAATAAAGAATCCCCACAGATAGCTGCAGAGTGACTGCATGCAGCCGGAGTCAACTGTCTTTCCCCTGATTTTCATGACCATGGCATACGATACAATGAGCACCGCGATGCCGGAGACAATTGCCGACATGAGAAAGATGACCGGCATGAGCGGCGTTGACCACCACGGATTTGATTTAAGCGAGCCGAACAGAAAACCCACATACCCGTGCAGCACGCACGCCGATGGTATGCCGATGGCTGCAAGAAATGTTGTTATCTTATGGTCCAGGTGAAGCGCTTTCTCTGACACATCAAACACCCCCAGGCACAGCACTGAATAGAATAATTTCTTCAGCCCGGTGCTCTCCTGTGCCATTCTCACCATATCCGGCCGGAACACAAACCAGATTTCAAGGGCCACAATAATCAGATAAAAGGTGTAGATGTAGCCAAACCCCGACATGGCAGAGGTGAACTTCGGGGTGAACATGATGTTGAACGCCCGCTCCGGATGGCCGAGGTGAAAGAGAAGCGGTGTGCAGGCAAAAAGCAGGAACGAAAAGGCGGCAACCAGCGCAAACTTTGCTACCGGCTTAAGCTCTTCCCTGCCGAATACATGGTAGAGAGAGGAGACGATAAATGCCCCTGCGACAAGCCCGGTAATATACGGATACAGAACAATCAGCAGGCTCCAGTGCACTTCAGCTTCATTGGGATAGAGAAACCCCTGGGTTATGGCCTCAAGCATTACCGCACCTCCTTATCAAGTCCCACATAAAATGTCTTCGGGCTGTTGCCGGTTTCCGGCTTGAGCACGCTGATTCGCTCTTCCCTTAAAATCCGGGCAACCGGGCTTTCCGGGTCTTTCAGGCTGCCGAAGAGCCGCGCCTCCACCGGGCACACCACAACACAGGCGGGCATGAGTCCCTTCTTCACCCGGTGATAACACCAAGTGCATTTATCTGCCGTATGGCGTTCGGGGTGCATGTAGCGGGCGCCATAGGGGCAGGCCTGCACACAGTAGCCGCACCCCACGCAGTGTTTCTCATCCACTAGTACTACGCCCTCTCTGGTGGTATAGGTTGCACCCACCGGGCATACCTGAACGCAGTTCGCCTCGGTGCAATGGTTGCACAGCTTGGGAACAAAAAATGACTTTTCAATTTTATCTTTTACGTCCGTATCTTTAAAACCACGCACCGCGCCGTGGGGCGAGTCCACATGGACCGCTTCGTCATCAGTTATGATATATCTCTCAACCCAGGTCCGGAAGAATTCTTCCGGCACATGGTTTTCAGTTTTGCATGCCTCCACGCATTTGCCGCAGCCGATACATTTTCTGGTATCTACGATGAAACCGTAGAGCTCATCAGACACATTTTTCTGCATGGCTCTGCCCGCAGCCGGAAAAAACGAGCCTGCTGAAACCAGAATACCACTCCCTAAAAGAGTCCACCCTGTCTGTTTAAGAAATTTTCTGCGGTTTGCATTCATATAGTATTCCTTGTAATCGCTCTGGTTCTGGTCATTCCCCTGCCTGCTGACAACGCGCTCTGTTTTTTACAGAGGCACATGCGGGTTATGGCAATCAATGCATTTTATATCAGGCTCAAATTCCTCTTCCTGCTCTTTCAAATGCTGAGCGAGGGTGCTTATCTGAGGCAGAAAATCTGGCCGGCCGGTTACCTTTTCATGGCATCTCATGCACGATTCCGCAGACGTGTCTCTGGGCACTTTATCCATGGTATTCTTGTTATGCGCCTGCCAGTACCCATGGCACGTCTCACAGGCAACCGCCGCATGACCTCCTGCCTGCGATTCCTTGATTAATTCCTCATGGCACTTGGCGCATTTTTCAGTGCCCTGATAGAGAGCGTACAGGTTCTGTTGCTCTGCATCAGAATCTCCCCGATGATAGCCATATTGGTAACTCCCGTAAGTCCCGAATGATTCGGGGACAAAAAAGCCGCGCGCGAAAAAAAAGCCGATTACTACGGCTATCAGCACAACACACAATCGTATGATATGATTAAAATGCCGCATGGTTGCCTCTCATTATGTTTCAGCTAATCCTCTTAAATGCCATTTTGTCAAGAGATCATTGAAATTGCGGTTGCTATTGCAGGATATCTGGTATCCAACTAACTTTAATCCCTATATTTTTTAAACAGACGGTGAAATAATTAGAGTATAAATTTGCATGTATTGTGCCACAAATACAATCCCTGTTTTACAGCTGGTTGCTTAACGCCCCGCTGCAAACGGGGCTTCCCGGAGTTTAATTTATCTGTATCTTAAACCATCAGCTATGCTGATGGGTCCCAGCTATGCTTAGAACAAAGTTTCCTTGACACTCATCAGGAAAAATGTTTAAATTCAACAAGTCGGGGCGTAGCGCAGCCTGGTAGCGCACTTGAATGGGGTTCAAGTGGTCGCTGGTTCAAATCCAGTCGCCCCGACCAATGAAATCAAGGGTTTGGCAGCATTATCGCCAAGCCCTGTTTTTTTACTTTTGCTCTCTGTTCCTATTTTGTCCCTGTTTTAAATTTCCCCTATCATTCCCCGCCTGTGCTTCCCTGGCCAGCCCTTGTAGTATGCCAGGAACATCAACCCCGCTGTCAATAAGGGTTTGATGGCTTAATAGGCAATTACCCCCACCTTGCCAAAACCTGTCAAATATAATTTATCCATGAGGAGTAGATATGAAAATGTTTGTAACATTTTATTATCGTTGCAGTGTTAATGTTTTCTTATGTGTGTTTCTGTCATTAATAAGTCTTCTGTTTCTGTCATCACCCGCCTTTGCCGACCAGTATGGCGATTTTACCTATACGGTATCAGGCGGCGCTGTGACTATTACTAAATATACCGGTAGTGGCGGTGCTGTTGTAATCCCATCTGTAATAAATGGCATGTTGGTGGCAGGTATTGGGCAAAGGGCGTTTTATGGATGCAGCGGCTTGACCAGCGTGAACATTCCCGACAGCGTTACGAGCATTGGGTTTGGTGCGTTTAAATGCAGCGGTCTGACCAGCATAGTAGTTGATGCAAGTAATGCATTCTATAGCAGTCAAATACCTCCGGCAGAGCCGGAGGCTTGATAATGTGAACCGTTCAAAGCGGTTTTAAAAACATGAACCACCTGAAGGTGGTTTTTACGTAAACAGTTTCAACTGATCAATCCGGCGATCTTCCGCTTCCTGTTGCAGTATGTATCTCCGTACCACTTGCCGTGTTTTGTTAAGAATAATTTGGTCAAAAAACCTTAACAAAAGTAGGGGCAATATATGTGATCATAAATACCAAGTCCTGCGATTCATAAATTCGGTGACGAATTTACTCACTCAGAACTTAGTGCTGAGTGAGCATTGTAAAGTTTTTATGTGGATCACATACGTCACTGTATTTACAAATCGAAGCACTAAGTACTATCAGCCGTACATCTCCAGACGCAGTCTCGCCCTTGATCTGAAGCTTATTTTCCAGACCATCAAGGCCATCTTTACCGATTAAATGTGCTGCCCGCGCACAGCGCAAGGCAGCACGTCCATTCATCAATTGATGTCAATCGATTTCCCGGCTTCCTGCATATCAACGATGGGCAGCACCGGCGCGTCTTTTCCCAGCAGCAGGTTTGCCACCGACTGCGGGTACGAACGGTAGCGCAGCACTGCTTTCACGGCAACAGCTCCCTTCAGGTCCTGCGGCACCACAAAAGTATAGCGCTCGGTGGCGGAGCCCTTCGGCGGGATCGTGTCATTGTATTCAAAGCGGGTGATCTCCCACGGCTTCACCGTGTGCTTTCCCTCCTTGTCAACAGCGTGCGCATTAAAAATACGCGCCTTCTGATCAATCTCGCCGTCCTTGTCCAGCGCGCCGCTCCTGAAGATCACTTTTCCCGCCGCATCAGTGGCCCGCACGTCAAGCCACATCTGCCGCACTTCCGTGAGGCTGGTGGGAAGGTTGTGCCCTGCCCCGACATTTCGCACCTTCACCGCGACCGTAACCAGGCTTCCCGGAGCAGCGGCCTGCGGAGCATCAATAGAGAGCTCGGCAGCGCTTTTCAGCCGCTTCTCGGCAATGCCCTTGTGCAGGTCAAATTTCAGCAGGCCGGGCACGGTGAAATTGGCCCCGACGAATTCGTGGGTGTACATCTGCTCGCGCTGCGGTCCGCCGACAGCTGGCTGGCCCGGGTTCTTCTGTTTTTTCAGCGTCCGTGCCGCCTCAATCGCCTTCTCCACCGGCATCATGTGGCAGTCCTGGCACTGGATGCCGTTCTGCGCGTAGACTGAAAATTTCCACTCAGCATAGGTGTGCTCGATGTGGAAGTTGTTGATGGGGTGGAATACATTGTGGCAGTTGGCGCAGAACTCTGATTTTGTATGCAGCTCGGAATATGCGATTTCATGAAACGGCGACTTTGAATCCTTGTACGGACCGCGTTTGATTGGGCCGGGATCAACAATAATGGAGGCATTCTGCGGCTCGCGGGTCGGTGTTTCTGCCATCCGGGTCTCTTTCACCGTGTGGCACAGGTCGCAGTGCACGCCCCGCTTTGCTATCGCGCTGGTAAAGAACTGATTATCTTTAAACACCAGGTCATTTGCCGCCACTCCGGCCGCAGCGTGGCATCCACCGCAGAGCTTGTCGGTTAGGCCATTGGTCTCTTTCGCTCCGATCTTCCACAGCGCCTGGAACACCGGGTCAACAAACGCCTGTGAATGCATGGAGCCGTTCCACTGTTTGAAAATCTCCGCATGGCACCCGCCGCATATTTCAGGCTCGGTGTAGTCCTCAGCCTTGATGGGCTTGCCTGCTGCCGTGCCGAGGAGCGACGGAAAAAAGGGGAATTTCTCCGCCTGATTCTCTTTTGTTTCCGCATGCAGAAATGAACTGAAAAATGCAGTAAATAGCACCACGAGGAAAACGCGCTTCAACATATCTTCTCCTTGCAATTGGTTACCGGTTAGCTGTTTCTGTGCTGAATGCACATAACATTTTTTTCATATACATACCTTTTTTTATTCCTCCCTGCAAGAGTAACTATTCCTCATACCCTTGTTTTACCTGCTTTATCATGACGTATTGGTCTTCTACTGCCAGCTGTATCTCTTAGGGAAGACAGTCTTTATTATGCAATGCGAAAAAAAATTAAATTTTATGAAATAATTTTTTCTCAAATGCGACTATATTCAGTAACGGATAATACCATGAACAAACAAAATAACTTTTTAATTCTTGATCTCTGCAAGACAATATATTCCTTAAATTCATATATTGCTATTAATGATAATTATATTAATCTTTATGTAATATATATATTCAAATCTATTTATTATATGCTATGATAGAAATAAACAACTTCTATTCAATCCCCGGCACGTACGGCTGTAGCGACACAGAAGCGCTGCTGTGCTGCGCGTATAATGAATATAAAAGCACCAGCAGCTTTTATGCGCAGCTGTTTGACGAGTACGAGGAGCAGTCATTGCAGAATGATCGCCTCTTAATCTCATGCTGTCTCAGCGGCCAGCAGGATGCGTGGTCAGACCTTTATCGCCGCTTATACAAGCCCGTCCATTTCATTACCCACTGGCACAAGTGGAACTTCACGCCCGAGCAGGCAGAGGAAGTGATGCAGGAGGTATTCCTCAGCCTTGTCAGCTCCCTGAAAACATTCAATTGTGACTGCACGCTGGAGACCTTTGCATCAAACATCGCCAAGCACAAGTGCATCTCCGAGATCAGGCGCGTTTCCGCCCTGAAGCGGATTGGCGATAAAGACTGTTTGTCAGCGGATGCCCTGGATGCTGACGGAAATCAGGCAGTGACGCTTGCGGACAGCAGCACGCCGTTCTCAAAGCAGATTGACCGGGGCGCGCTGGAGACCGTGATGCAGGCAGCCCTCAACACGATTGATGAAAAATGCCGGACCATCATACGGCTTAAATATTACGATGACTATTCATATGAGGACATAGCAACCCTTTCAAACCTTCCTCTGGGCACCGTTGCATCGCGCCTCAAGCGGTGCCTGCTGGAACTGAGAAAATTATGCCTGAAGCATACGGGAGGAAACCTTGAAAGCATCATGTGATCACCCGGAAATAAATGAGCGGCTCCTGCTGTGCCTTGACGGGGTTCTGCCTGCCCCGGAACAGGAAAAAAACCTGCTGCACGCCCGTGACTGCGTTGTATGCGCGGAAGAGCTGCGCCAGCTGCAGGAGATTGCCGGCGTGGTAAAAGACCATGCAGCGGCAACTGCCGGCGTGTGCGTTGCCCCGGAAATGCTGGTCGCCTGCGCTGAAGAGCAGCCTTTCTCCCCCGCCGCGTACGCCTCCATTCAGAAGCATCTTGCGTTCTGCGACGCGTGTGCCGGGCAATACGCCATGCTCAGGTCCCTGACCGTTGAAACCCTGCCGCAGACTGATTCCCGGGTGACAGGCTCCGGTGAAAAGAATTTTCTGCGCCTGGCAGCGCGCTGGTACCCCCCTGCCCCGCGGCCCGCGTCAGATCTCGCGGCCGACCTAGCAACAGCAGCGGTGGAATTGAAAGAGCGTTTGCTGGAATGGGCGCGCGGGCTGATACCGCTGCCGCCGCAGGCGGTCATGGTGAGAAAGGGGCGGCGCAAAGCAGGTGAAAACATCACGGTCATCACCGAGCGCTCCCGCGGCATTGCCGTGCGCATGGAAATAGAGCCGCTCGGTTCGGACCAGGTGGAGCTGATGGTGTTTGTCAGCGCGCCGGGAAAAAATAAAATTCCCGAGGGGCTGCGCGCTTCCCTCTTTCACGAAGGAAGAGAGCGTGCATCGCTCATCCTGCGCAGCGGTAAGGCCGCGTTTAAGCGCCTCCCGCACGGCACCTACGAGCTGGCGATCCTGCGCGAGGGAAAAGTGCTCAAGAGGGTTAATTTCAAAACCACTTGATTGAGGCAGAGAACCATCGAAGAGGGGAACAGTATATGAACCCTGCAGATAAAACCGAAACAACGCTTGAGCTCGAGATTTCACGCCATGGCGAAGCCATACGGATTGCCATGACCCGCAAAACCCTCGAGGATAAGGAGACGCTGCGCAGCTACGAGGAGCGCTCCTATGACGGCGGCCGTGTTGCGGCCAAGTGCGCCGATATTGTGCGCATGCTCAACAACGCCAACATCCGCGGCAGCCTCGCCGGCGAGAACTATCTCCAGCTCCGGCAGTCCGGCTTCTTTCTCTTTGAGGAGCTCCTTCCGCTCACGGTGCAGCAGGAGCTGAACGCGAGCAGCGCGCAGTATCTTGTTATCAATATCGATGACGGCTTGGTGCACATACCCTGGGAGCTGCTCTACACCGGCAACGACTTTCTCTGCAGGAAATTCAGCATGGGCAGGGTGGTGCGCACCCGTCAGGCATTTACCCGGCCCAACCCGCGCACCCTTGCAGCGCCCCTCAGCATGCTCATTATCTGTGACCCGGCCGGCGATCTGGAGAAGGCCTGTGAGGAAGGCGACCTGATCCGCGACGAGCTCGACCGTTTGCCGCTTTCAATTACCGCTGATTTGTTCAACTGCGGCATAGACAGCGCCTCCTTCCAGGAGTATCTGCGCAGCTACGACATAATCCATTATGCCGGCCATGCCGACTATACGCCTGACAACCCCGGGGAGAGCGGCTGGCAGCTGTGCGACAGTAAATTCACTGCTGCTGACATCCGCCAGCTCTCACCCCACCTGCCCTTCCCGGCCCTTGTTTTTGCCAATGCCTGCCAGTCCGGCCAGACTGCTGAGTGGCGCCTTGACGAGGGGTTTGAAGACCGCATTTTCGGCATGGCCAACGCGTTTTTGCTCTCCGGCGTCCAGCACTACATTGGCACATTCTGGGAAGTGCTCGATGAATCAAGCTGCGAGTTTTCCGTGGCCTTCTACCGCCATCTCATCCGGGGCGAACCCGTGGGCAGCGCCCTGAAAAAAGCCCGCGAGCACCTGGTCGAGACCTTCGGCGAGGAAACCATTGTCTGGGCAAGCTACATGCTCTACGGCAACCCGGCAGCGCATTACCTGGCGCCGCAGGAGACTGGCCTGCCGCAGGTCAGCGCCCTGCAGGCAAAGACCGCGTCCGGCAGCGGGGCATTTCCCTCCGGACAGGTCCGCGCCATCCCTTCTGACCGGCGCTTTATCAGTTTTGCATCCCTTGCGCTGGTTGCCCTCATCATCTCTCTTGGTGTCATATTTATTTTGCTGCGCGAACGGATACCGCTCTTCGCTCCCGAGCAGAAGCAGGACGCGCTGTCAGTGCTGGAAGCGGAAAAAAAGACTCCTGAGGAGCTGCGCGCGGTGCTTGCCCGGCTTTCCGACAAATACCTGCAGCAGCAGAAGCTGCGCAAAGACCTCCCCCCGTCTGATCCCTGGACCTCGCGCTCCCTCACGGTTTCGCTCTTAGGGCTCAGTTGCATCGGCGACTGTTCCCGTGAAAAAGAAACCGAAGAGTATGTTCTTTCCTTCCTCTCCAGGGGGCTGGGCAAAAGCGGCCGCGTTTCCCTGGTGGAGCGGGAAAAGTTAAGCAGCCTGCTTGACGAGCTGCAGATCAGCACCTCGGACATCGCTGACCAGGAGCGGGCGCCAACCATGCTCGGCAAGCTCCTCGGAGCGCATCTCATCGCCGCGGGCAAAATCGTCCGTATCTCGGGTGATAATTCGCTTACCCTGCGGGTTTTTGAGACCGACACCTCGCGCATCGTCATCTCGATCGCCGAGCCATGGAATGACGCGAACAGGGCGGAAGCGATAACCCGCGCGGAGCAGGCCCTGCTGCGCGAGATCAGGGCTCTCTACCCGCTGAAAGGCAAAATTGCCCGACTCAAGCCTGATGAAATACTTTTAAACATCGGCGTGCGCGCCGGGGTCACCCCTGGTTGTGTCTTCACCGTCATCGCTGAAGGCGCAGCAGTGAGCCTGGAGGGAAAAATCCTGGGCCATGAGCAGAAAAATATCGGCACAATAAAGATAGCGGCTGTCGAGGATAATTTTTCCCGCGGCACCATCCTGAAACATGAAGCGCCGTTTAAAGAGGGAGCGCAGGTGGTGGAGCTTGTTCAGTAAATCTTAGTTTAATTAGTTCTATTGGTTAGATTAGTTCTATTGGTTTTATTGGTTCTCTTGGTTTTATAAGACTTTTATTATGGCAACAATAAAGCGCTTTGAAGATTTGCACTGCTGGCAGGAAGCGCGTAAATTTGTAAATCTTGTGTATGGATTAACCAGTCATGAACGGTTTAAAAAAGATTTTGATTTGGTTGGGCAGGTCAAAAGAAGCGCTGTTTCAGCAATGGCAAATATAGCGGAAGGGTTTCATCGCACCAGTAAAAAAGATTTTATGAAATTCCTGGATTATTCCCGCTCATCAATTGCTGAAACTATAAGCCATTTATATGTAGCTATTGACCAGGCCTACATTACTGACCTGGAACTTAACAAAGCAAAAGAGCAGGCCACTATTGTCTGGAAAATGATAAATAACTTCATTACATACCTCAACGACTCCAACAAACCAGGCAACAGATGAAACCAACAAAACCAATTCAACCAACTTAACCAATTCAACCAATGTAACCAATTCAACCAATGTAACCAATTCAACCAATGTAACCAATAAAACCAATGAAACCAAAGAGCATGTTAAACATATGCTCACCAGCTCCTTTTCACAGAGCTTTGCTGATAATAACAATGCTGGCATGGACTCTATTGGCCGGCTGCGCGGTTAAGGAGGGCACGGTTTATCAAAAAGACGGCAAACAGTTCGGCGGGCCGGACGGCCTGTTCATGGAGCAGTGGAACGATTACTATTTGCGCGGGCTCTCCTACAGCGACGGCGGCTACTGGGCGGATGCCGCTGCGGACTTCCAGGAAGCCCTCAGGCAGCGCGACCTTGACCAGCGCCGCGCCCGCACCTATGGCCTGCATTTCATCGACTACTTTCCCAACCGCGAGCTCGGCATCACGTACTATTATCGCGGCGATTACCCGAAGGCCATCACCTGCCTTGAGGCATCTCTTGCTTCCGTTGAATCTGCACGGGCAAAATTCTATCTGAACAAGGCCCGCCAGTCCTGGCTCCGGCAGTCGCGCCGTGACAGCGCAGACCCTGCCCTATCCATACAGTTCCCGCCGCCGCGGTACGTGACCAGCGGTTTTTCAATATCAATACGCGGCACAGCGCGCGATGATTTTTTTGTTTCATCCCTGATCGTCAACAACCGGCCGGACTCGTTTGAGCTTTCCGGCAAAGAAGTCGCTTTTACCGAAGAAATCCCGCTTGCGCCGGGTAAAAATTACATCACCCTGCAGGCCCGCGACCTTATGGATAAAGCATCCCGTCCCGTCACCCTGCTTGTGGAAACCGACCGGGAGGGGCCGCTCTCATTTTTTGCATGCGCCCAAAAACCGGACGGTAGCATAGTGCTGAGCGGCGCGCTCTATGATTCATCCGGCGTGGCAAAAATACGCGTCAATGAAAAAGATCTGTCATTCACGCCGGGCAAACTGGTGAAAATATCTGAACAGATCGATGCGGCGGCCGCCCGTGCCAACGCAGCGCTTTCCTTCAGCGCTGAAGACGCCATCGGCAACCGCACCAGCGGCTCAATCAGCATTTCCCCGGCTCACAGCCGGAAGCAGGCCGATCCCATCGCCCTTGCTGCCTGGCTTTGGCAGCAGGGCCAGGCTTCGGATGCGCCAACGCGCCTCTGCGCTGCAGCCCCCCAATCAAATCAGCAGGGCCCTTCTCCCCGCATCGATTTCTCCGGGCTCAGGAACGGCCAGACAGTCTTTATCGACAGCCTCTTTGTTGAGTGCACGGCCTTCGCGCCGCAGGGGATACAGGACCTCACCCTGAACAGCGATTCATTCTTCCCCCGCGAGCGGGATGAATTATTCAGCTCGTTTCTGGCAGCAGCGGCGCAGCGCAGGCAGGGCTCCCTTTCCTTCAGCAAGCTCATAAAACTCGCAGAAGGCCCCAACACCATAACCATAAAGCTCCTGGACAGCGCAAATACTGAGGCCCAAAAGACCATTACAATCATCAGGAAAATTCCTGTTGCCCGGCAGATAAACGCGCGCCTGTGCGTTGCCATCTACCCGTTCCGGGAGCAGAAGCAGGTGCTGCCGCTATCCGACTATGTGCAGACCTTTCTCACCCACGCGTTTGTCAACCAGAAGCGGTTCTTTATCCTGGAGCGGCAGGAGCTGAACCGCATCCTGCAGGAGCAGCAGCTGAGCCGGGAACAGATTTTTGACCAGGAAACAGCGGTGAAAATGGGCAGGCTCATGGTTTCAGAGTCCATCCTTCTGGGGGACATTATCGCCACTGACAAGTCCGTGGAGATTACCGCCCGCATGGTTGACATTGACACCTCCCAGATCATCGCGGAAAAAGACGTGTACTGGGAAGGCCCGGTCAGGGCCGGGTTCCGCGAGACCCTGGAGGGGCTGGCCCTGAAATTCAGGCAGCAGTTCCCCCTGTGTGAAGGAACAATCATTGATAAACAGGCCCGGGAAGTGCGCCTGAACCTGGGCAAAGACAACGCCATCTGCAAGGGCATGCGCTTTCTCGTGTTCCATGAACAAGGCCCCGGCCCTGCCCTTAACCGGGACAGCGACAGCGGGATACTGGCCCTGCTGCGGGCGCAGGAAATACATAGTACCTTCTCCCGTGCCGCAGTGCTCAAGACCTACACGGGCAGGGGGATAGCGGTAAAAGATTGCGTGATAAGCAAATAATTGCGCCAATCAGATATGACTATAAAATATACCCGCTCATTACGCATGTATGCTCCACTGTTCGCCGTATGCGCGCTTGCGCTGTGGTTCGGCGCAGCACATGCCCAGGACCTGCTGCCCCAGAGCTCCTTCTTTACCTCTTCCCCCAACCCGGTCGGGTCCGGGGCCCGCGCCATCGGCATGGGCAGCGCCTTCATCGCGGTGGCTGATGATGCCACAGCAGCATCCTGGAACCCGGCCGGCCTTACCCAGCTGCGGAAGCCTGAATTTTCCTTTGCCTACTCGTACTTCAGGCGCCGGGAGGAGTATCGCGTCGCCGATCACCCCGAGGCAACCGGCTCGAGCGTGGTGTCAAACGATGATCTTAACTATTTAAGCATTGCCTATCCTTTCAAACTCTTTGAGCGCAACATGATTGTCTCGCTCAACTACCAGCTCCTGTACGAGTTTAACAAGCAGTTTAACATTTTCGTTAAGGACACCAGCTCCGGCTACAGCATTGAGCAGAAGCTGCACTACCGTCAGGAGGGCAAGCTGCGCACCCTGTCGCCTGCCTATGCCGTGCAAATCACCCCGCGGCTGTCCCTGGGCGTCACCTTCAACTGGTGGACTGACACCCTGTTCTGGCGCAATGGCTGGCAGACGGATCAAGTGGTAAAGGGGTACCTGTTTTCCAGCAATAGCTCCAATAAGTCCGCCACAGAGATAAACCTGCATTACCATGAGCGCTATTATGACTTCACGGGGTTCAATATGAACATCGGCTTTCTCTGGCACGCAAACCGCATGGTCACCATTGGCGGCGTGCTGAAGACGCCCTTTACCGCCCATGTAAAGCACAAGCGTCAGGACAAAACCGTCTACTACAACCCGGACTCAACCATAATAAAAGACACCTATTACTACAGCGCAATATTTTTGTAGACAATCCAATAAAAGCGATGTACAGTGTGTATCAACAGGGCGCATGAAAGAGATCACCCGAGTAACAGAGGCAGCCAACCGGTATTGCCATCACTG
>Ga0172368_10000647_pt1 | contig 49442 bp, 33 predicted proteins | sample Lak11m_FD_114540 | JGI IMG/M metagenome (GOLD analysis project Ga0172368, IMG submission 114540) | Freshwater microbial communities from Kabuno Bay, South-Kivu, Congo - kab_022012_11m | ecosystem: Environmental > Aquatic > Freshwater > Lake | place: Democratic Republic of the Congo: South-Kivu... | reverse complement strand
GTTGAATAAGCGAAACGACCTCGGGTCCTGCTGAGTCGGGACAGTCCCTGAGCGTTCTTGCCCCATCCAGACGCCGTATGGCCATCCACCGCCTACGTGTCTTGCACGGACAGCAGCTCCGGGCCAACCGGCAGTTTGGGCAGGCGCGGGGTGTAGTAGCGGATGCTGGAGTCATCCGGGTCGACGTCGAAGCAGACCGGCAGCGCCAGCGTGGCATCGTAGGTGTAGATGATGCCCATGCGGCGGTTGTCCCGTCGCTGATCTTGCGACGTCATGAGGATATTCTGCCAGCGCCACTCATTGCTGTCCCATCCCGCGGCGGCCGGGTCCTGCATGTCAGGCTTGCCGTCGTTGTTCGCGTCGAAGTACCAGATATTCGATCCCCGCCAATGCTTAATCCACTCCCGCTCCATCTCCGCCGGCGCGGTGCTGTTCTCGGCGATGGCGCCGTTGACGGTGATGCGCACATCGTAGGGCTCGTGATACTTCGGGAACGGCCACTTGAGTTCGTCCGTCGCGGTTTCCGGCGTACCGTCATGCCAGTATTGGCCGGGAATGACGAACCAGCTCCCGCGCTGGGCATAGATCAGCGCATCCACCTGCAGATCGACGCAGGTCATCAGCGCGCCGGGACCGTAGGTGACCGGGTCCGAGGAGGCACGATTGCCGGCGTTCAACAGGTAGCCACCGCCGTCGCGCGGGTCCGTCGGCAGGTTCACCGGATTGAAGAGGAGCGTGTTCAGCCGGTCGTACCCCCAGATCGGCGCCATCGTGCTGGTCAGCCCGCTGTAGTGCGCGGTGCTCGCAATATCCCAGGATTGCATGCCGAAGGTTTTAAAGACCGGCGTCAATACGTAGCTGTACCGGCTGCCGCCCCACAGGCTGCGCGGCCATTCCAGGCGCAGCGGGTCGCTGGGCGCGCTCGTCAACAGTGTGTTCAGCCAGGGATAGATGGTGCTGATCGTCGCGGTGGTGCAGAAATACAGGTTGGTGGCTGAAGCATTGCCGACGTCCTTGTTCCAGTAGAACGGATATCCACCATTCGGAGTTTGGGGATTGACTACCATCTTCAGCACCGTCGAGGAGCTGTAGGCATAATCATCGCCGGCGTGCCGCAGCAACAGACGCGAGCGCGGGTGGATCGGGCCACCGGTGGAGAAGCTGTAGACGAAGGCGGTGTTGGCCGCCGTAGAATTCGCTTGCCAGTACCACGTCAACGGGAAATCGTCATCCTTGACGGCCGGATATGCCCTACCGTCAGGCAGCGTCACGCCTTTATAGACCGGGTTTAACGAGATCATGTCGTCAAAGAGGCGCGTAGGATTCAGGCAGACACTGTCCGTGGCCAGCAGAGCCAGCTTGCTGTCATACACCGAGCCGTTGCGGATGGAGCCGAAGCCGCCCGCGTCTTGCGTCAAGTAACACCCAGTGCGGTCCTTGCGGCTGGCGGGTCCCAGCAGGTTGCCGTCGATATAGATGGTGCCGGCGGAGACGATGGTCAGGTCGAAGCGGCGGTTGGTCGGCGACACGTAGTACTTGGTGGACTGATCCGCGCTGTTGTACCCCCCCCACCGCTGCTCGTCGCCGTTCCAGATGGGATCGGTGGGCCGTGGGTTCTGGTTTTCATCCCAAGTGGCCTTATTTGTATTGTAATCGAACGCCACCGACGCCGGCAGATGGCCGGACACCTCGAGGTTGCCTTCGGCGTAAAGCACGCCGTTGCGCGGGTAGGGCATCGTCACATAATAATAGGTGACGTTGTTGATGCTCGTGTAGGCGGCGTTCGTCCCATCTTTTTGACGCAGAATCCCGTCCTCGGTGGACCACAACTCGATATACGGAGCGGACACCGCGCTGGCGGTGAAGCTGTCGCTGTCATACTCCCAATCGTGGAGGATGAGCTTGACCGCCCTGCTCTGCTTCACCGGATTGTAGATTCCGTATTCCCAGCAGTCGCCGGTGGCGGAGACCCAGTTGTCCCGCAACTGTGCCAGATGCTCGGCGAAGGACGAGGTGGCGGCATACTGGACTTGATTGGAATTTCTGATGTAGGTACCTTCACCCCAGCCGATTTGACCGGTATCGAATGATCCGTTGTAAAAACCGGAGTCGCGGGTGAGCGCGCGGTAGCGTTCAAGGCCGGAGGCGTCGATCTTCGGGGCGCGCAGCGCCGGTACGTTATTGTTATTGTCGGCGGTCTCCAGGTACTGCACCAGCGTGGCATTGGCGCGGGCGGCGATCGGCTCGAAATTCGTCATCGAATTCGTGGCGCCCATCTTTTCGCCATGCCGGTTGACCAGCAGTCTCCGGCTGGTGGCGGTGGAGTCCGCGTATTCCGAGAGCCGACCACGGGCAATGAAAATGTCGTGACGTGCTACCCAGAATTTCTCCTGGTAACTGATATCCTGCTGCGTCAGGTCGATACGCGCATCGCCGAGTTGCAGATCGCCTTCGCTGCGGATGGGTCCCTCGTAGATCGAAGGGAACCGTACGTTGATGGCGGTGGCGTATGTGACGTTATTCAACATGTCTTCGTATTGCGTGTTGCTGTTGAACAGCGGGTCCGCCGGATTCTGCGTCACGGTGCGGAAATTCGTCTGCTCGACATCACTGCCCAGCGTGGCCGGCTCGCCGCTCTCATACAGATTGGTGACCCAGATCAGGTAGTCGGTCAACCCGATGGGGGCATAAGCGGTGATCTTGCGCGTGAGGAACTTTTTGTTCAGCGTTTTGCCGTTCTCGTATCCTTCCGCATAGCTCTCGCGCAGTTCGTTATCCGGGGACACGTTGGGCGCTTTGGCCAGGGTGAAGCGGGCTTCGACGTCGATCTTCAGATAGCGGCCCAAGGGATTTGCCCCGACCGGATTGCTGCTGGTGATGGGGGCAATGCTGGCGTAGGCCACGGTGATCTTATAAAATCCGCCGTTGGCATCGTAATGCCAGCCGGGGTTATTGATGTCCGGCCCCGCGTCGGGACGCCAATCCGCGCCGACGGCGCTGTAGTGCAGTCCGGATTCCGCCAGCTTCATCCCCGCCTGGGCAATCTGCTCCAGTTTGGCGCGTTCCGCCGCGCGGGCGGTTTGCACCTGTGTCTGGTTGATCATGGCGATGAACACGCCGCCCAGCCCGACCAGCATGAACATGAGCAGCACCGCCATGATGAGCGCCTGGCCCCGATGGGCGCGCAACGGGCGCTGAGTAGCGTTTGCCGAACGCAGTGTCTGCATACTTCCCCCTATTTACTCACTGCGACGGGCGCGGCGCATGGCGTTGCGCGCCTCCACGCGAAGGTTCACGGTAAAATTCTGGCGGGCGGTGTCCAGTTTCGCCCCGGAGCGATCCCTGCGGCTCAGCGTCAAGGCGAGGTCGATCATGCCCTGGGTCGAGTAGGTTGCCACCACGGTGTCGGTCGGCTGCAGGTCGCAGATGGTGTAGCTGGCGGTGATGAGCACCGGTGAGCTCGGCGGATTGTTGATGACGATCTCGCGCGACCGCCGGCACCAGTCATAGGAGCCGATCTCGATGGCTTCGCCATGCTTCCTGGCGGTATCCAGACCGCGGATCCGGTACTTCAGGCAGAACACATTGCCGTCGGAAATTTTAAAATCGCCGGGGTCCTTATCGACCAGTTTATACGTTGTGCCCGCGACGGTGATGCGCTGCGGCGGCTTCACCCGGTAGGTGAGATCAGACTGCCAGTTTCCACCGGGAATCGGCAGATAATAGCTACCCGCATCTTCGACCAGCGCCATGTTCTGCGGTGCATACGGCTGCTCAAAGACAACCTGCCCGGCCGCGCGCTGGCGCCGGACATCATTTCGCCACTGCGCCACCTCCGCCACCGAAAGATCGAAGGTGTAACCCGCCCCATCAGGGGAGGCCAGATCAGGCCGATCGATGGGCGGCCACTCCATGTAATGGCGGTTGCAGATGGCTTGATACGCCGGCGGGGTGGCCGTCTTATCGAAATACATCCCGAACGCCACCTGGCCGTCATCGTTATACACGCGGATCTGGTAGCCGAAGGGATTGCGCCAGTTTCTCGTCGCGGTTATCGGGCCGTTCGCCGTATCGGGATACAGCCGGTACAGCGGGAATTCCGTGTCGACGAACTGGCGCAGGTCCGCCAGTGAATCCGGCGCCGCGGTGTCGACGAGCGGATAGTAGAAGGTCTGCAGCAGGCTCGACCCGTATTCGTCCAGGTCGCGGCTGCGGGCCGCCCACAGCGGATAGTGCGAGAAGAGGGAGGTGCATACGGCGCTGCCCGTTTCGGAGCGCTGCAGAGCTTCCGTGGCCACGCGCATGGGGCGCACGGTGAAGTGCGAGACATCCCAGTCCGGGCCATACGGCGTCATGGCGACCATGTCATCGCGCATCTTGCGCAGCAGCAGCCCCTGGTTGCGCTCGCTGCCCATCAGCATCTGATAATCGCCCTGATCCATCGGATAGCTGCCGTCGAGCGCTATCATGGTGGCGGAACCGAAGGACAGGTCGCCTTCCTGGTACCGCGCGAGGACATAGGGATTGGCACGCTGGGAATCGGTATTCTTACTGTAGAACGCAAAATGGTACCGATCGTACCGGTCCTGTGCCGCCGCTTCGCTGTCATTCGGAAACAACGGAGACCATGCGTCGGCCGTTTTGTCCCACACCCACGGGAAATCCAGCACGCGGGTATAGCGGACCACACTCACGGCGCTGGCGTTCGCATAGTTCCCCAGGGTCCACGAGTCGTTGTCGTCCTGGGGGATAAAGTTGATCGACTCCCCGCCCGGCGGGATCGGGAAGAGATACTCGGCGTTCTCGATCTCCCGGCGCAGCTCCTTTGTCACTTTTTGCCCGGCGGCCGCTGCCTCGCTTTGCGCGATGGCTTTCTGGATATAGCCGAAGGCGGCGAACAACGGAAAACCGAGCAAACCGAGCACCAGCGTGAAGAGCGCGATGGCGACGATCAGCTCCGTCAGGGTCAGGCCGCGATGCGCATTGAGATGGCGCCGCGCGGCTGTGTGTTCACTTCGTATATCCGGCATGCACACCTTCATCATGGTCACCTGCGCGCCCACCTCTCTTAGTTCCCTGTCATCGGCAGGTTGATCACCGACGTTTTGCCGCGCCAGCGCTCATTGATCGTGCGAATCTTCTGCGGGAAGCTGTAGGCGCTGTCATTATCGACGATATACGCCTCGCCGTTGCGCGGCTGCGTCCACAACGTGCGGACGGCGACCGACGCCCCGCGGACGGTGAGGCCGGTGCCGTCAGCCGGCAGGTGGTTCAGCAGCACGCGGCTGACGCCGTACCCGTCCGGCGCGGCGATCGTATGCAGCTCATTGTCGACGCGCGCCAGCGGCTGGTCCTCGATCGGTTCGTCGCCGGGGAAGAGATAATCGCCGGCGCTCACCGAGAGCAGGGAATCCAGCACCAACCGGCGCTCTTTCCGGTTTATACCGGTGATATGCACGGTCACGCCGGACGATCCGCCGGCGAGATATGTGCCGCTGTTCACGTTGAACACGGCCAGGGAATCGCCGACCGCGAATGACCCGAGACGATTCACATACAGGACGCTGACCGTGGTCGGCGTTCCCGTGGTTTCCGCGCGGGTCACCTGGGCGGTATCGCGATACTGGTAATCCACCGCGACCGACTGGCCGGCGTAAATTCCGGGGACGAAGATGCTGTTGGCATTATCCTGCGCGTAATTGCTCCAGCCCAGGTAATCCGTGCTGTTGGTCCAGCCGAACACGGCGGGGGCGCGGAAGAACTGCACCGTCCAGTCGCGCTGTGCCCGGTAATACACGCGGAAGGTCTGGCCGGCCAGCGCTTTCCAGTTCACGAACGGCCGCTCGATGCCATCGTCTCCGACTATTTTATCGAGCACACCCAGGCGGACGCGCCGCTGCTGGGCTTCCGACAGGTCGATGATCAGTTTTTCGCTGAAGTCGCCGGTGGTCAGCAGCGCATTCGTCCGATACCCTTTTTCCAACGGGCCGTAGGTCTTATTTTTCGCGTCGGGATCGCACTCCACGCTGAAGACATTGCTGCTGAACAGGTCGACCAGCGTCATCACCACGTTCATTTCGCCGCCGGCCATCGGCTCGAAGAGTCCCCAGGGCCGCGCCTCGCGCGGGTAGTTGGCGCGGGCGTTGAGCCGCGGGAGCGCCGTCAGCGAGGCGAAGCCGTCGCCGTCCACCGTCACGTCGTCATGCAGGATGCCCCAATCGGCGACGATATAATCGATCTTCACCTTGCGCCCGCTGTCCTTCCTCGAGAAGATGAGCATCGACAGCAGCGTTTTCGTAATCCCCACATACTGGGGGTCCGGATTGTCGAGGGTATACAGGCAGAACTGGCGCGCGCCCAGGCCTTCCATGGTGGCCAGGTCGGTGGTTGTGACATATTGGAAGGCGCGGTTCAACTGCTCGCTGCCGGGGACCAGGCGGCATCCGGCGGGCGGAACGAGCACGAAGGTCTGTATGCCGGCATTGGCCGTCACGGTGGCGGTGATTGCCTGCCCGTTGACCCGTTGCGCTCCCTGTACCGGCGCCGTCAGCGTGGTATCGGAGGCGTTCCAGACGGCCGGGCTGACCTGCACGAATTCGCCCGACGCGTCGGTGCAGGCGAGGACCAGCCGGATAAACCGGTCATTCACCTGCTTGAAGGTGAAGGTGGCGCTGCCGTCCACATTGTAGACGACCGAATATCGCAGCACGCCCTTCGCCATATTCTCATCCGCAGGATCCCCCTGCTGATAGCGTGTATCGTAGACCAGCAGGGATTCCACCGTGTCCGCTTCAATCGGCGCGAAGCGCGGGGTATAACTCGGCAGGCGGGACAGGTTGAAGACATTGTTTGTGCTGTCGGTGAAGGCGTTGACGCTGGAGGGGACGACGACCTTCTCGCCGATCACCCGGCGCAGGATGCGCGCGCTGAGCGGCTGCCACTCCGGCCAGCCATCGGCGCCGAAGGTATAGCGATGGGCGACTCCCCAGGAATCCAGCGGACCGCCGATGAAATCGACCGCGCGCAGGTCTTCAAAATCCAGCGCGCGGGCGATGGCGGTGGTTGCGCTGGGCTCGACGGGCCAGATGGCGTCCGGCAGGCCGTCGGCATCGTCGACGAGTCCGTTCAACCCCTTATCCCGCAGCGACTGCGACATCGTCTCCATCTGGGCATCGCTGAAGGCGGCAAAGCCGGGCGGGAAGATCTTCAACGCGGCCACCACTCCGAAGAGGAGGATAATGATGGCGATAAGCAGCTCGACCAGGGTGAAACCCTGGCGTGGCGCGCGTATTCGGCTGGTGATCGGAGGGATCTTCACTTCTGCCACTCTCCCTGCGCGTACAGGAACGGCGGAACCCAGTAATGCATATTGTCCGCCCCGCGGATCGTATACGGCGTCACCGCGGCCACCGTGCCGTCCACCCACAGTACCAGCACCTTGTCCGCGCGTCGGCTCTGTTCCGCCTTCGACAGCGTGGCGTCGCCCGGTATGTCCGCGGCCTGCGGATCGCCCGGGTCGAAGGTGGGCGCCTGGTCCGGTCGATGCCCGTAGCACCAGCAGACCACCGTGTCGGCCGGCGGATATTTCTCTTTCAACTGCCGGCTGGCGTTCATGGAGCCGAGGCCGAGCCGCGCGTCGAAATAGCGGATGGCGTTATTGTATTGATCGTAGTTATAGGTGACGTCATAGGTATTATAGCCGGACAGCAGCGTATCGAAGCGCATGTTGCGCGTATAGCCGGACCCTTCGGTAGCCGCGCGCAGGTTGGCATCGGTCTGCACGTCGCGGGTCGTCTCGATCTGCGGGCAATGGAACAGGTTCTTACTGATGCCGTAGACGCCGAGCAACTGCGCCAGCCCGAAGTTGCCGCTGATGAAGTCGTCTTCGGTGGGCGCCGTTTCAATATAGCCGGGCTGTACCTTGCTGCCGTCGAGGAAGGGGGCAGCCAGCGCATAACGGTCATACAGTGTGACGGTCTGGGCATCCACATCCACGGCTTTGATCACCGCGGGCTGCCGGTAACCATCGGTATTGATGATATCGACGTATGCCCGGTCGTCTTCCGCGGCGAGGTAGGTCTGCAGATCCTCCGCTTGCTCGGGTGTCTTCACTGGAAAGGTGGTCGTTCCGGGCGCCTGATTGCCGTCAATCACGGCATAGACGCCCGCCTTCGCCGCCGGCATCCACTGCTTCCAATCCGACGGCAGTTTGGTATCGAGCGCAATGGACCAGGCATCGGCGGTGGTATGGCCGTATGCATTGCCGAACAGGACGCGCAACCCCTGATGCAAGTCGAAAGACTCTTCAGAGTCCGTCGGGATCTCAAATGGTCCGTACCAGGTTTTGCGGTCCGGGTCATCGGACCAGACGAATTGGTCGGGATTATCTACCACCGGCGGATTCTTCGCAGCGGCGATTTTAATCTCGACAGAAAAGTCTGACGGGTCGTCTCCGGTGTATAAACTTTTGATGTCGGGTACCGGGCCATCATGAAAAGTTGCATCGGACGGCTCGGGATTGACCTGCCACGCTGTCGGCAGAAACCCGAACGGCACGAACCGCGGATCGGTGGTGTGCAGATATTCCGGCGAGGGGGCTTTGGGATATTGCCCGTAGTCCTGCCAGTATTGCGTCAGGTTCACCCCGATGGTGTGCAGGTTGTTCATGCAGGTTTGCTGGTTGACGCGCTTGCCGGAGGTGGAGAACACCGGCACGATAATCGCCGACAACAAGGCGACGATGGCCATGACGACCACAATCTCGACGAGCGTGAAACCAGCCGCACGGTATTTTCGCATAGCGCCCACCCGCCCCGGATACGGACTCCCTGGTAGCGCGGCCGGCCTGCCGCCGACGGCGCCCCGTAACGTTCGGTGCCTGCCGCGGCAAGTGCCCGCTCCCTGTCCGCGGCATCCGCTTTCATCAGACGTATGATATCCCATTCCCTGCCAATCTAACCGCCCCCGGCAGAAAAAACCGGCCTAACGTGTATGGTCGGCCGCGGCGACGATGGCGCCGCCGGGTCTGCCGCGCGAACCGGTGCTGTTTGTCATCCCGATCAGATCACCGCTTCCCTCTGGAAGGTATCAGGAGATAATAATAAATATTATGCCACACACCGCCAGTTTGGACCAGCACATCACGCCTGCTGCCTGGAGGTTTAGCCGACACCGGACGGGGGATAACGAGGGAGAGGCCGGCCGTCGGCGCCCAACATGCGGCCGACACGACAAAGAAGCAGGCCATCAACAACCCCCGTATTACGTTTTTCCAGGTATAATGTTCTATAGCAATTGCCGTATTCCTGCGTGTCGGAGTTCGGACAATCATAAACTTTTATTTTTCACCCCGCGGGAGTCAATCATGAAGCGTAGCATTCTACTGGTAGGCCTGTTATTCTGCGCCTTGCTGGCGCAGGCCGCCACCCCCACAATTCTGCGTGTGATCGATCTGCGCTGGATCGAAGGCCAGCCGGAGTTGGAGACCTGGGTGGGCTCGCTGCAAGGCACGATCAACCGCCAGGATGGGGACGCGGCCGTGTTTGTGGTGCGCAACGCGGAGGACGCGGCCTGGGCCGATGCCCTGGTCAGCACCTATGCGTTGAAAAAGGAAGTGCTCACCCCGGGCGCGTTCCTTGACCTGTGCAAGCCGAAGTTGACCGGGCAGGTGCTGTACGATCCGGCGCAGCCGTGGACGCGTGATATTGCGCTGACGGCGGCGGCGGTCGCTCCGGGCGCGGTCATCGCCACCGATAAATCCGTCGGGCTGCCGCTGGTGCTGGACCTGCGCAAAGGGTGGACGGATCGCCGCCAGGCGCTGGCGAAGGCGGCGGACCAGTTCCTGCGCGCGGTGGATACGCGGACGCTGGTGCTGGCGCCCGCGGACGGGCACCTGCTGGCCGATCTGATTGCGTCGCGCAAGCTGATGGCGGTGGAACTGTCCCCCTTCGACCAGCAGGATGCGGTGCTGCTGCGGCGGTTGTTGACCGTGCTGCCGGACGGCGGCCAGGTGATCGGCCATCCGGGCACCGACGACGTGGAAGTGGCGGCGGTGCAAGGCGCGCTGACCCGGCTGCATGAAAACCGCCCGCTATCCTATCTGCCGGCGCGCGATGCCGCCAACCTGTCCTGCTTCGCCCGCTTCACGTTCACCCGCCCGCTGCTCCAATTCCGCGAAGAGGCGCCGGCGGTCGAGGCGTCGAGCACGGTAGCCTTCATTTACAATCTGGGCGCGACCGTCGGCAGCAGTACGCAAACACAGGATTATGCGCAAACCGCGCTGTTCCGCCTGCTGACCGATCTGGCCAAAGATCTGGTGCCGGTGGGGGTGGAGGTGCCGACGGCGGTGCTGGAGACGGCGCCGTCACTGTATCAGTTAATCCTGGCCCGGCAGCGTGACACGGCCGCCGAGCTGATTGCCGCCCCCGGCGCCGATCCGGCGCGCGCGCGGCAAATGGATCTATCCATCGTCTCCGTGCGCGGCGAGCCGGGGGAATGGCCCACCGCCGCCGCCATGCAGGCCGTGGCGAAGGCGGGCTGGCTGGGCGCTTTCGTGCAGCCGCTGACCCGCAAGGACGATCCGGCCTGGTTGGGGGGCAACAGCCTGCCCGCCGGCTTCCCGGTGGTCCTCGCCAGCCGGGTGAGCTCGGTCGCCGAGCTGCGCACCGCACTGTCCGTGCTGAAAGGCCCGGGCCAGGTGATCTACCTGGATCCCAGCGGCGTGCCGCCGGCGGTGCTGGAAGGCATGCTGCCGGAGATCGAACGCACCCACACGGTGATGACCCCCTCGCAGCTCCTGCGCGGCCAGCGCGAGCTCGAAGCCATGTTGGCCTACCTCAAGGCCAATAAGTTAGATACCTTCAAACGCCGCCCGCCCACGCTGCGCGTCTCCACGCCGGCCGTGCCGCCGGAACTGCCTGACGACCGTGAGATGCGGGTGGGGGTGCGCATCGACGGCCAGGCGCCGGTGTTGTCGGCGCGCATTATTTTCCAGGCGCCGAATGGCCTGACCGGGGTCGCGGACCTGCAGCCGGCTGGGCCGGGCCAGTGGACCGCCGTGCTGCCGCCCATGCTGACCGGCGGCACGCTCAGTCTGCACGCCCGCGTGGTGGAAGGCAACGGGTTCGGCGAAACCATCACCCCGGACGCCACGGTGAAGGTGACCAGTACCGATGCCGATCGCGACGGCCTGTCCGACACGCAGGAAGCCTACCGGGGCAGCGACCCCCGCAACCAGGACACGGACAGTGACGGCTTGCCGGACGGCCTGGACGATCAACCGACCGAACCCGACCGGCCGGTGGCCAGGTATATCACCCCGCTGGCGCCGCCCGATGACGCGGCGATGCTGACCAATGCCGGCGCTTCCAGGGTGGATGGGGATTGCCGGGAAGTGCCCGTCGGCAGCTCCGTCACCTACCTGATTCCGGTGGACGGCGTCCCGGCCGCGGGCGCGACGCTGCACCTGGAAACCGAAGGTCCCGGCTTTGTCGGCTTCAACCGCCTGGAGCCCACCGAACTGATGGTGACGCCGGACGAGGTGACCGATTCCGATCTCCCGGTGCCGTCGGGGCAATTCGCCAGCGGCTCATTGCGGGTTACGCTCTTCGCCGGCGCCCTGCCGTTGCGCATTTACGGGATCGGCCTGACGTCGAATCCGGAAGGGCCGTACCTGCTGCCGCCGACATTCGCGCTGGACTATCCGGTCGCCGGCGTGCCGCTGGCTGTGCGGGTCACGGCCTTTTCGCCGGACGGCGTGAAGTCGGTGCGCCTGCGCTACGGTGAGAATGCCAGCCGGTTAGAGACGCTGGAGCTGAAGCCGGTTGATAATGGCGGCAACGTGTTGTTTGCCGGCAGCATTCCGGCGCAGGCGGGCGGCAAGGCACTGGTTTACGGGCTCGAGGCCATCGACACGAAGGGGAATGTCTCCGCAACCCCCTACCGCGTGCTGACCATCGGCCGCACGCGCTGGCACAGCGTGGCGCTGCACGGCGGACGCGATCTGCATGGGTCCTGGGAGCCGGCGTCCCTCTGGGGTGGGCTGGGCCGCGTCTCGGAGACCGGCGCCGCGGAAGATACCAGCGTGTTCCTCGCTCGCCCGGGTATTTACCAGGTGTGGGTGCTGGCACAGCCGCGGCTGCGCGGCCTGGAAGTGAGTGTGGCCGAGAGCGCGTCAGCGGAAGGCAAACCCGCGGTGAAGCTGGCGAAAACGCTGCAGGCGGGCAGCGTGGACGGGTGGTACCGGCTGGGCAGCTTTACCGTCACCGAGAGCCAGCGTTTCCGCGTGAACGTCCACCCGGTGGGCAATGCCGGGTATTGCGCCTACGGCGCGTTGGTGCTGACCCAGGACGCGGGCTTCACCCCGCCGCTGCGTTATGCGGGCATCGACTGGTTCAACAGCCTCACCCTGCGCGGGATCACCCCCGGGCAGACGGTCACCGGCCGGATGTCGGTGACCGTGCAGGCGACCGGGAATATCGATCAGATCACCGTAATCGCCCACCCGGTGCGCGGCAACGCGGAAGACCAGCGCTTTGAGCCAGCGGAGAACAGCGTCTACCAGCTGGACAGCCGCGACCTGGCCCCCGGCGAGTATGACATCACCGCCACCGGCTGGCGCATTGTCGATGAAAAGACCGGCCGGACAGTCGACCAACTGATCTCCGCCACCGTGCGGATAGTGGTGCCGGAACGATGACGGGACGCGGGCGGTTCGCGCCTGCAGGGAAAGGGGTATTGCATGCGTAATTTTGTAGTGGTCCTGGGGCTGCTGGCCTGCATGCTGGCCGGCCTGGCGCAAGGCGGAGAATCACTGGCGCTGTCTAAGAGCATGGTGGCGGTGAAGATCACGCAGCCGGAAAAGCAGCTGATGGTGTTCGCCCCCTTACTGAATATGATCGACGGTCTGTTCCCCGAAGAAACGCCGGGTGCGCCGAACGCGAAGGCGACCATGACCAACGTGACCGCACTGCTGCAGGGGATGGTGGAGAGCCTGAAGAAGCTGCCGGGAGTAGATGCGCAGGGCAGCCTGTGGGTGGCCGTCATGCCGCCGAAAGGCGGAGATATCCCGCCGGTCATCGAGGAAAACGGGGTGATGAAACCGAACCCCGATCTCCTGCCGCCGATCTATCTGGTCCTGCCGCTGACCGACCCGCAAGCCTTCCGCGCGTATTATGAGAAGGGCAATCCGCCGACGAACCTGCGCTACACGATCTGCGGCAAGTACGCCGTCGGCAATATGGCGAAGGCGCCGGCCTTCACCGCCGTTACCCTCGATCTGCCGCTGATCACCAACCGCGACGTCGCCCTCTCCATCCAGATGGCCAATTACGACCTGTCGCAAATGACCGTGCCGCCCATGCTGGAACCGATGGTGAAGCCGGTGCTGGAGGTGATGAAGGAGCAGCAGGATAATGTCGAGCGCGTCGAAGTCGGCCTGACGATGGTCGACCACGACCTGTCGCTGGACAGTTATGCCGTTCCGGTGCCGGGCAGCGTGCTGGCGCGCAGCCTGGCGGCTCCGAAAGCGGATACCACCGCGTTCGACTACGCCGGCTACCTGCCGAAGAACCTGGCTTATTGCGGCGCGGGCGGTCCCGCGCTGGTGGGGTCGCCGGGCACCGCCCAGTTCATGACGCGCATTGCTTTCGGCATCCTCGCGTCCTTCCTGCCGGAAGAGCATGGGCAGGCGCTGATGAAGAGTTATACCGCGCTGTTGACCCAGTGCTCGCAGGGACGCGCCCTCGGCATCACCGTCCCGGCGAACGCGGACGCGGGGGCGACCCTGGTCGCCGTCTACCATGTGACCAATGAGAAGGAAGCGCGGAGTTCGGTGCGCGCCTTCGTGAAGGAATTGGTGCTCAGCCGCGACTCGGTGAAGAACGACATGCTGACGAACATCGTGACCTTCGACCTGAAGTCGGACACGGAAAAGATCGAAGGCCTGCCGGTGGACCGCATCGAGGTGAAGATGGTTCAGCCGGCGGCGGAGAAGACCGCGCAGCCGAAGGACGAGAAGAACACGAAGGCGGCGGCGCCGCCGCCCTTCTCGCTCGACGGCCGGGTGGCCTATCTCGGCGACAAAATGCTGGTGACGCTGGGCTATGCGAGCAACCAGGAGATGGCGGCGTTGATCAAGCGGGTGCGGCAGCCGGATAACGCCGGTTTCACCGCCAGCCGGGGCTACCAGGCGTTGAAAGGGACTATCGCGGAGAAGTCGACCGGGTTCGAGAGCATCGCACTGCGCGACCTGTGCATGGTGGCGATCACCTGGTTCCCGCCGAACCAGCGGAAGGAAGCGAGCATGTTCCTCTCCATGTTCCCGCCGCAGAATCCGCCCATCACCACCTTCCAGGAGATCAAGGACGGGCGGCTGCACGGAGGCGTCACCGTCCCCGGCGGGCAACTGAGTTTCCTGTATTCACTGGTGAAGGCCGCGCAAACAATGCGGCCGATGCCGGCACAATAAAACGGGAATAACGTCAGCGGAATGGCTGACCATCATCACGCCCATCACCACGAGCACGCCGCGGCGGGCAACCGCCGCCGGCTGCTCGTGGTGCTGTTATTGAACCTGATCTATCTGGTGGCCGAGGTGATCGGCGGGGTGCTCACCAACAGCCTGGCGCTGCTCTCCGACGCCGGGCACATGCTGACGGACGTGGCCGCGCTGGCGCTGGCGCTGGTTGCCCTCTGGTTCGCCGCGCGCCCTCCCGACCCGCGCCGGTCGTACGGCTATTACCGCGTCGAGATCCTCGCCGCGCTATTCAACGGCATGACGCTGCTGGCCATCACCGTGTTCATCACCGTCGAGGCGATTACCCGGTTGCTGCACCCCCCCGCGGTGCACGGCCTCGGTTTGCTGATCATCGCCGCCGGCGGCCTGGTGGTGAACCTGCTGGGCGCCTATCTGCTGCAGCACGGCCACGCGCATTCGCTCAACATCCGCGCCGCGTTTTACCACCTGCTGGCCGATGCGCTCGGTTCGCTGGGCGCCGTCCTCGCCGGCGTGTTCGTCATCGCCTTCGGCTGGACGATTGCCGACCCCATTATGGCGATCGGCATCGCTATTCTCATCGTCGTCAGCTCCGTCGGTCTGGTGGGGGAGGCGGTGGACGTGCTGCTGGAGGCGGTGCCGAAGCATGTCGACGTGGAGCAGGTGCGCGCCGTCCTCCTCGGCCTTCCCGGCGTGCTCGGTGTGCATGACCTGCACGTCTGGACGCTGACCACCGGCATGTATGCGTTGAGCTGCCACGTGGTGGTGAATTGTGAGGACTTCGCCTGCGTGAAACTGGAAACGATCCGCAACCTGCTCCACGATCAATTCGATATTCCGCACATGACGGTGCAACTGGAGACGGAGGAGCTGGCGGAGGAAGAGGATATCCATCTGTGAATGCCGGACGAATCCTGTATATCCTTGCCGTGACCAACCTGCATCGGTGACCGGGATATTGGAAAGCGGGAAACAAGGAAGGTTATACGCGATTGAAATGAGGAGGCTGCCAGAGGCGGGGTTATCTCCTTTGCACATTTCTCCTCATCCACCCCAAAAGGCGGGGTGTCCGGGCGCTAGCAGCCCGGGCACTCCCGGGACGGCAGTTGCGGTTTCTTCCGTGGGTGAAGTGGCCTACCGAGCATAGTCAAGCCGTAGCACCCGGCCGCGCCGACCAGCAGATACAAGGGAGAGTCGGTCGAATATCCGAGAAACTCGAAGAGATGCTCGTGGATGACATGCCGGATCAGATCGATGCCCAGCAAGTCCTGGATTCCCAGGTTGATGGCCGCCATGACCATGAGGAGCAACGCCAGCATCTGTACCGCTTTCATCCGCTTCACCTTCCCCGGCATTTCAAAATCCGGCAGCCGCCTGCATGGTTTTTTGATTCCTTACACCAGTACCTATACCGTGCGCTTGCTTAATTAAAACATATATTATGTTAAATGTCGTGTATGGAAGACAACGCGAGTCCTGCAGGAAAACCGGTCTTTCACCGGGAACTGTTCCTTCGAGACCCAAACGAAAGGCTAGGCACGATGGACAAAGATATGGTGGGCAAGGTGGCGCTGGTAACCGGCGCGGGCGTGGGCATCGGGCGGGCGACGGTGGAACTGCTGGCGGCGCGGGGCGCTTTTGTGGGCATTCATTACCGCAGCAGCGCGAAGCAGGCGCGGGCCGTGTTGGAGGGCATTCGCGCGTCGGGCGGCGACGGCATGCTGCTGCAAGCGGACCTGGTGCATGAAGAGCAGGCAAATGCCATCGTGCAGCAGCTTGTCGATCAGGCCGGCCGGCTGGATATCCTGGTAAACAACGCCGGCTCGCCGATTGAGCGCTCGCGCATCGAGGACTGCTCGCTGAAGCTGTGGCACGCGGTGCTGGATACCAACCTGACCAGCGCTTTCCTGGTAACGCGCGCGGCCATTCCGCACCTGCACGGCGGGGGCAAGGCGGCCATCGTGAATAACCTGTCGCTGTCCGTGCAGACGGGCGGGGCGAACGGCGCGGGCGCCTACGCGGTGGCGAAAGGCGGGCTGCAGGTGCTGACGCGTACGCTGGCTCGCGAGTTGGCGCCATCGGTGCGGGTGAACGCGGTGATGCCCGGCGTGATCGAGACTGCCCACCATGAGCGCTACAGCACGCCCGAGCGGATGAAGCAATACGCCGCGGAAACGCCGTTGAGCCGCAACGGCAAGGCGGAGGAGGTCGCGGAGACCATCGTCTTCCTGGCGAGCGACGCTGCGTCCTTCGTGAACGGCGCGCTGATCGACATCAGCGGCGGACGGTTCTTACGGTGAAACTGGAAGACTGGAAGGGTGGAAGGATGAAAGGATGGAAGGATGAAAGGATGGAAGGATGGAAGTGAACGTGGGGTGTTGAGACGAACAACCCATGCATTCTTCCAACCATCCAATCTTCCAACCTTCCAATCATCCATGCGTTTATAACTGCTCGTAGGGGATGCCGGTGAGCGTGGCGCCGATGCCGGCCGGGCAACTGATCATGCCTTCGCCGCGCTCAAAGCGATAGTTCCACTGCTCTTCCAGCGATTTCTTTATGTAATCCGGGAAGATAGTGTTGAAGGGGATGCCGGTATTCTCGATACCGCTGTAGGGCAGCAGGTACGGCCCGTTATAGCTCTGCGGATCGGGAATGATCTCTTCCTGGCCGTCCTCCGGCGACAGGCCGATCGTCGGCGCGTTGCTTCTCGGCAGGACGAGATCGTTGAGTGAGGTGGGGAAACATCCCGTGTCGCTCTGGAACTGCATGATCGCCCCCCGCATGATCTGCAGGTTGGCCATCAGGGCCGCCTCGCGCCCGCGGCGCGTGGCGCCGTTGATGCGCGGGATGACAATGAGCGCCATCGTCGAGATGATGCTGACCACAATCAGCATCTCGATGAGCGTAAAACCGTGCTGCCCACGTTTGCGTGAAGACATCTGTTGACCCCCTTGATATTGAACTCACGGAGCGGAATGCTGGATCCTATATTATATTATCGGCAACGATGGCAAAGAAATTTACCACGTGGGGGAGTTGCTACGCTTGTGATTGTCTAACTAAACTATCTTATTGTCAAGTAGAGATAGTGGTTGGTTAACAAAAATATATGGAATAATTATTGTTTTTCAGTTTGCCGTTTGTTCGGGGAACGGTAGGCTGGTGCTGGTGAGGATCGGGTCGGCGGGCTGGTAGGTCAGCGTGGGGGATGGGAAAAATGGGAAGGAATGGGAAAAATGTGTTGGCGCATTCACGAAAAGCTTTCCCAGCCATCTCCCATTTCTCCCATCTCATTTTTCCTATTCCTTCCCATTTTTCCCATCCCCCACGCTGACCTACCGGCCCGCCGACCCGATCCTCACCAAAATCAGCCTTTCATGACCCAGCCCGCCGATCCAGTTCTCACCAGCACCAACCTCTCGTGACCCGGCCCACCGCCCCCAGCCTCCCCCGACAACGCCCTCCTCTTTCCCCAATTGTGGATATTTATTTGCGGATAATTTGTTCAATTTTGAAAAAGGTGCCGTCTTGACAGATCGCGAAAGTACTGAGACAAACCCGTTCCGGGACTTTGCAACCGCCGTTTTTCCGCAGCCCGCGAAGACAAATCCTTTCATCTGGTGGAGTTTCGCATGGGTCAGTTTCCGATGGGCTGCTGGAATTATGTCACCGTCGATCAGCAAGGTCCGGCAGCGGTGCGCGACTGGGCGGACGCCGGCATGACGTTGACCATCAGTCCGGAGTTCGACGCGGAACGCCACCCGGTGGAGGAGCTGCGCGCCCTGCTCGATGCCGCTGCCGACGAGAATATCAAACTGATTGTCTGTGACCGGCGGGCATACTGGCGCACGTTGACGGAGGGAGGCGAGGAGGCCTTTCGCGCGGGGTTGAGCCAGGCGATCGAGGAGTTCGGCGGCCACCCGGCGGTCTTCGGTTTCCACGTCGGCGACGAGCCGGGCGCCGAGGATTTCGCGGACGCCTGCCGGGCCTACCGCCTGCACAAGGAGCTGGCGCCGCACCTCTCGCCCTTCCTCAACCTGCTGCCCTGGTACCCGGGGGTGGAGACGCGCGTCGGCTACGCGAGCTGGGCCGCCTACCTGGATGCGTTTGTCGAGCTGGCGAAGCCCGACCTGCTCTGCTACGATTGCTACGCGCAGATGAACCCCGGCCAGGAAGGCTGGGACATGTATTTCACCAACCTGCGCGAGTTCGAGGCCGCCAGCCGGCGGCACGGCATCCCCTTCTGGACCACGCTGCTGTCGGTGGGGCACTTCCGCTACCGCCCGCCGCGGGAGGACGACCTGCGCTGGCAGGTGAACACCGCCGCCGCCCACGGCGCGAAGGGGATCCTCTGGTTCTTCTTCTACATGCGCGAGCCGCAGGACAACTACCGCGTGTCGCCCATCGATGAGCACTGGGAGCGCACGGAAACCTTTGAGTGGCTGAGCCGCGTCAACCGCACCTTCCTGCAGTGGCAGGCGCCGGTGCTGCTCGGGTTGACGCTGGAGCGCGCCTTCCACGTCGGCCGCGCGTGGGGTGGGGCGCCGCTGCTCACCGGCAGCCCGCTGGTGCACTGGGCGAAATCGATTCACGGGTCGCCGTTGATCGTGTCCGAATTCACGGATGCGAAGGGCGGCAAATACGTGGCGGTGGTGAACAACAGCCAGACGGAGAGCGACGCCGCCGAAGTCTGCATCGCCGGCCGCGCGCCCAACCTGTTCCGCGTGGGCTGGCAGGGCGCCGAGCAGGACCTGTCCGCCGCCGACGAGTGGCACGCCACCCCCGGCACCGATTTCGTCATCGCCCGCTGCTGGCTGGCGCCGGGGCAGATGGAATTGTACCGCGTGGAAAGCGCCTGAATGCCAGAAAAACCCCTTGACGGCAAAGGCAAACGCACGTATACTTAAACATAAGTTTGTAGTGCTACTCGACCACCGTATCGAGCGCTGATAAGCGCTGTTCAAAGTCAGCACAAGCTGTCGTGAGGAAACTGTTAAATTGCCGGATATTCCATTGACACACTACTCCTGTTGACATATAATACTTTCTGCCACCATATCTAGTTATGGTGGGCATTTTTTCGGAATTCAGAGGCCATCATCTGTGCGTTGTCCAATCTGCCACGCCGAGGATACCCGGGTTATTGAAACGCGCGCCAACGAGGAGCAGGGCACCATCCGCCGCCGTCGTGAGTGCCAGGAATGCCGGCGCCGTTTCACGACCTACGAGCGCTACGAGGACCCCCCGCTCTACGTGATCAAAAAGGACGGGCGCCGCGAGGTGTTCAATCGCGAGAAGCTGGTGGAAGGTCTCACGCGAGCGTGTCAGAAACGCCCCATCAGCCGCGAGGCCATCGAGCAGTTGGGGTACGACATCGAGCGGGCATTGCGGGATACCCTCACGGACGAGATCTCCTCGACGCATATCGGCGACCAGGTGATGCAGCGCCTGCGCGATCTCGACGAAGTCGCTTACGTGCGCTTCGCCTCGGTCTATAAGGAATTCCGCGACCTGGGCTCATTCATGAGCGAAATCGAGCGCATGTTCCAACGAACCCAGCAGGAGCGCGCCGATGCGCAACAACCGCGGCTCTTCGAACAGTGAGTCGCTTTCAGCGGCTTGTTCCGGTTTCCCCGCCCTCCATATCGGTGCGGGATTGTCAGTATTATTAATCCGACGATTTCTCGCCAACAAGCGAAGATTTTATATTTGGTTGCGGCGCAGCCGCCCTGTGAACGATTCATCAGTGACTATGATCTGATCGCAGCACCACCCCCGGCCGTTTCGCTGCCACTCGTCACTAGCCACTAATCACTAGTCACATATTATTGAGGAGGTTATCCCCCATGGCCAGTCTCGATTTGCCTGCGGGCGGGAAGATGCAGCCGGATGACGGGCTGTTTGCGCCGGACCCGTCGGGCGCCTTACGGATCGAGCGCTACTTCAGCACTGAAGGCGTGCATCCATATTCGGAAGTCGAATGGGAAGAGCGGTATGCCAGCATTACCGCGGAGAACGGCGAGATCATCTTCGAGCAGAACGACGTGGAGATGCCCGCCTTCTGGTCGCAGATGGCGACCAACGTCGTCGTCTCCAAGTATTTTCGCGTGGGGGTGGGGCAGTCCTCCGGGCGTGAAAAGAGCCTGAAGCTCCTCATCACCCGCGTGGTCGAGACTATCACCAAGTGGGGGCAGGAAGGCGGCTACTTCCTCAATACCGCCGAAGCCAACGCCTTTCGCGACGACCTGACGCACCTGCTGATCTACCAGAAGGCCGCCTTCAACAGCCCGGTCTGGTTCAACGTCGGCATCGAAGCCGAACCGCAATGTTCCGCCTGTTTCATCAATTCCGTCGACGACACCATGGATGCCATCCTCGGGCTGGCGCGCACGGAGGGCATGCTCTTCAAATTCGGGTCCGGCACCGGCACCAATTTCTCCAGCCTGCGCGCGAGCAAGGAGCGCTTGAGCAGCGGCGGCTTCGCCTCCGGGCCGGTCTCCTTCATGCGCGGCTTCGATGCCTTTGCCGGCGTCATCAAATCCGGCGGCCGCACCCGCCGCGCGGCGAAGATGGTGATTCTCAACATCGATCATCCGGACATCGAGGAATTCATCCACTGCAAGGCGCACGAAGAGAAGAAGGCGTGGGCGCTCATCGACGCCGGCTACGACGGCTCCTTCGGCGGCGAAGCCTACAACAGCGTGATGTTCCAGAATTCCAATAACAGCGTGCGCGTCACTGACGACTTCATGGACGCGGTGATTCGCGACAAGGAATGGCATACGCGCGCCGTCACCTCCGGCGAGCGCGTGGAGAAGTTCAAGGCGCGCGAACTGCTGCGCCAGATGGCGGAAGCGGCGCATATCTGCGGCGATCCCGGCATCCAGTATGACACCACGGTCAACGAGTGGCATACCTGTGCCAACTCCGGCCGCATCAACGCCAGCAACCCGTGCTCGGAGTTCATGTTCGTCGACGACAGCGCGTGCAACCTGGCGTCGCTGAACCTGATGAACTTCCGCAAGGCGAGCGGCGAGTTCGACGTCGAGTCCTTCCGCCGGGCGATCCGCATCATGATCGTCGCGCAGGACATCATCGTCGACCGCGCCTCCTACCCGACGCCGCAGATCACCAACAACTCGAAGCGTTTCCGCCCGCTCGGCCTGGGCTACGCCAACCTGGGCGCGCTGCTGATGGCCAACGGCCTGCCGTATGACAGCGACGAAGGCCGCGCGCTGGCCGCCGCCATCACCGGCATCATGACCGGCCAGGCCTACCTGACCTCCGCCGAGATCGCCTCGCGCGTGGGCACCTTCAGCGAGTTCACCAAGAACCGCGAGCCCTTCCTGCGCGTGGTTAATAAGCACCGGGCACAGGTGGACCGCATCGAGCGGCTGCGTAGCGTGCGCGACCTGATCAAGGCCGCCCGCACCGTCTGGGACGAGGCGATCCAGCTCGGTGAGCAGTATGGTTACCGCAATGCGCAGACCACGCTGCTGGCGCCCACCGGCACCATCGGCTTCATGATGGACTGCGACACCACCGGCGTCGAGCCGGACATCGCGCTGATCAAATACAAGAAGCTGGCGGGCGGCGGCATGCTGAAGATCGTCAACCGCACCGTGCCGGAAGCGCTGCGCAAGCTGGGCTATTCCGACGCGCAGACGTCCGAGATCCTGCAATACATCGAGCAGCAGGGCACCATCGAGGGTGCGCCCGGCCTGCTGGATGAGCATCTGCCGGTGTTCGATTGCGCGTTCAAGCCGGCCAACGGCATCCGCTCCATCCATTACATGGGCCACCTGCGCATGATGGCCGCCGTGCAGACCTTCCTCTCCGGCGCCATCAGCAAGACGGTGAACCTGCCCAAGGAGGCCACCGTCGAGGAGATCATGGATCTCTACATCGAGGCATGGCGCATGGGCGTGAAGTCGGTGGCCATCTACCGCGACGGCAGCAAGCGCACGCAGCCGCTCAACACCAACAAGGAAAGCGGCAGCGGGACGGCGGTCGCCAAGAAGGCAGACGGCAAGCCTGTCGAGCTGAAGGCGCTGCGCCGCCGCCTACCGGACGAACGCCGCGCCGTCACCCACAAATTCAGCGTCGGCGGGCATGAAGGCTACATCACCGCCGGGCTGTATGAGGACGGCACGCCGGGTGAAATCTTCATCCGGATGTCCAAGCAGGGGTCGGTGGTCTCCGGGCTGATGGACTCCTTTGCCATCGCCATCTCCATCGCGCTGCAATACGGTGTGCCGCTGCAGACGCTGGTAGACAAGTTCAGCCATTCCCGCTTCGAACCCTCCGGCTGGACCACCAACAAGGAAATTCCGATGGCGAAGTCCATCGTGGACTACCTCTTCCGCTGGCTGGCAATCAAGTTCCTGCCCAAGGACGTCACCGCGCAATACGTCTCGCCCACCACGGTGGAGCCGGAGATGGAAGAGGAAGAGAGCCATGACAGCGACGATGCCGGCGGCATCGAACGCGAGGTGGCGAAGCTGGTGCAGGAGGTGGAGGAGCGCACGATGAGCTTCGACAACCAGTCCGACGCGCCGCCGTGCTCCAACTGCGGCGAGATCATGGTCCGCAGCGGCTCCTGCTACAAATGCCTGAACTGCGGCAGCACCAGCGGCTGCAGCTAAACCGGCGATGAAGGAAATGTCGACGCCCGGGGGGAGTGACTGGTCACTCCCCCCGGGCGCGTTTTGGTCTCGAAATTGTCGTATTGATCGAACATGTCAGTAATTAAAGTTTCTCGATATTCTTCCGATACTTTAAGGAGTAAACACACATAAAAGCCAGGTTACCCGGGCAACATTCGAACATGCCGTCAGTATTTGTCTTAAAAAGCCTAAACTGGTTTAGACATTATTATCTAAGGAATAACATATAGACAAAATGGCCATACACACGCAGTACCATTTATTGTTAGTTGCCGACGATCCTGATCAAAGTGATCTATTCACCCTGGTGTTGGAACGCGCGGGATACCGCGTCACCGCGGTGATGACCGGTGAAGAAGCGTTCACACAGATCATGGCGCAACCCTTCGACCTCATCCTCACCGATTACATGCTGCCGGATTTCAATGGTGATGTGCTGATCCAGAGAGTGCGCGGCGGGGGAATCACGACTAAGATCGTGATGATGAGCAACCATGTCGATGTGGCGATAATCGCCCGTAACAGTAAAGCGGACGCCTTTTACCGTAAAGATGACATCTTCCAACTGGTGCGGCTGGTCGAAAGCCTGCTGCCCTCCAACGGCTCGCCGATGACGAGCGCGGCGTAAGGCTCCCCATCTCTAGTACAAAACGTGGAAATGGCGTTCCACGTTTTGCACCCTCGGTTCCGCCTTCTACAGGATGACCGTGGACAACGGAAAGCGGAACGGCATTTGCCGAATTGCTCTAGAACAACGGTGGCAGATACTGCATACCCGACGGCTCATCTCCGTTCACCGGAGCCGCCTTGACCACAAACAGCAGCAGTTCGCCGTCATTAAGCGGAAATACACCGGCGATGGCCGGTCGGTCGGCGCGGAGTACCAGTGCTACGGTCTTCGCGTCCTGCGCTCTGGGCAGCACCGAATGAGGTATCACTGGGGAGACCTGCAGGCCGATGCTGCCGTCTCGCCAGGTATAGGCGCAATCGACCTGTAACCCCCAGCCATCCTCCTCGACCCCCCCGGTGCCGAATGGCGCCACGACCCGCGGCATCGTGATCAGTTTCGCCTTGTTGTTCACCAGCGATAACGCCATTTTTCGTGAGAGCCCGGCATCGGTGAAGGGGAGCGGCCAATCGCCGTTGCGAGATTGCCGCAGGCCAAGCTCCCGCACATCCTTCTCGGCGATGCGGTAATACTGGCCTTCCACCTGGAGAGCCGGCTGCGGGAAATCGAAAGACGGGATGAGTTGCTGCAGCACGGCGCGCTGCCGCTCATCGCCCGTTACCAGCAATGCATTCATGCCCGGCGACGCCGCGAACGGCGGCCATGCCTGTTGCGGCCAGTTCCCAGGGGGCGTGACGGTATCCTCTAACCAGGCGCCGTGCAGCAGCAGGATCTCGACGTTGGTCTGTTGCAATGGGATGAGCAATGGCTTTTTTCGTCCATCGTAAAACACCCGCAACGGCCGCATGCCGTCGGTGAGATGCACGCTGCCATCGCGGCAGATATTCACCCCCACCAGCAGGTAGAAGTAATGGGCCTTCCCTGCCGGATCCTCTACTGGCTTCAACGCAGTCAGCAAGGTGTTCAGCAGCAATACACCGTGATCTTTGTGGACGCCGATAACCAGCTTCTGACCTACCTGCTCCTCCTTGTACAGCGGAATAACGGGTAGCTCGGCGGTGTTATCGGGATGAATGTGGACCCGGCCGAAAAGGAGACTTTTCACCGGCAGCGGGTAGGCACTGAGGTCGAGCACCCCTTGCTGGTCGTTCGGGATGTCGAGGAAGGTGCGGTAAATGATGGTATCAGGCTGCTGCAAGAAAGGCGCTAGCCCACCCATCATCTGCGTCGTTTTGAGTCTAGCGTCGTTGAGCGTGCCGTCAGGACTGGCGTTGGGTAATGGGACGAATTTCGTGGTTTCCACCAGCATGACTTCGAGGAGAGCACGCGGCGCCGGCACGTCGAGCAGCTTCACCAGCCGTTCAACTCCATCCAGGTCCTCCTCTCTGCCCGCGGTGACCAGCAGCGTGTGATCCCCGGCGCGGCTGACGAAGATGCCGCGGGGGAGGAACGGCCGTAAATCCGAATTCGTTTTCGGGGCAAAGAGCGGCACCATCTCGTTTGCACTGCGATGCATTAACTGCACAATGCGAAAGCACGTAGGAATTAGCTCGGGTTCATCCGGGGTTGCCTCGGTAATGACCGGAGGCCGCGGGTTGGGAAGCTGCATGCCGTTCGCCGGTTTGATTACTTGATTGATCCACGGGGCAACAGGTTGTTCCTCCGCGGTAAAACATAGCCCGGGCACCAGCAGCACGAACGCGACAAGGCACAGGTAGATCGATGCGCGCATGGGGAAACCTCCTGGAAGGTGACTATCACCATTATATCACGGCTTGTTTGCCGGTAAACCCGGCGGTCATCCGATCAGCGTGCCGGCGGATCGCGCTGGATTCTCGCGCGAAAAACCGGTATACTTGTGGCCAGTTTTTGATGTAAGGAACGGATATGGCGGCAACTTCAATGGATTCGCTCGTCGCGCTGTGCAAACGGCGGGGCTTTATCTTTCCCGGCAGCGATATTTACGGCGGGCTGCAGGGGACATACGATTACGGACCGCTGGGCGTAGAGCTGAAGAACAACGTCAAGCAGGCCTGGTGGCGCGCCAACGTCTACGAGCGCGACGACATGGAGGGCATCGACGCCAGTATCCTGATGAACCCGCTGGTCTGGAAATATTCCGGGCACGAGGAGACTTTCGTCGACCCGATGGTGGACTGCCGGAAGTGCCAGAGCCGTTGGCGCGCCGACCAGGTGAAGAACGGCCGCTGTGAGCGCTGCGGCTCCGACGACCTGACCGAGCCGCGGCCCTTCAATATGATGTTCCGCACCCAGGTGGGCCCGGTGGCGACGGAGGAATCCTTCGCCTACCTGCGCCCGGAGACCGCGCAGGGCATCTTCGCCAACTTCAAGAACGTGGTGGACTCGACCGGACGGAAGCTGCCCTTCGGCATCGCGCAGATCGGCAAGGCCTTCCGCAACGAGATCACCCCGCGCAACTTCATCTTCCGCGTGCGCGAGTTCGAGCAGATGGAGATCGAGTATTTCGTGAAGCCGGGCGAGGACGAGGCATGGCACGAGCGCTGGGTGGAGGACCGCGTGCACTGGTGGACCACGCTGGGCCTCAAGCGCGAGAACCTGCGCCTGTACCACGTGCCGCAGGACGAGCTGGCGCACTACTCCAAGGCGACCGTGGACCTGATGTACAATTACCCCATCGGCTGGGAGGAGATCGAGGGCATTGCCAACCGCACCGACTTCGACCTGGGCTCGCACTCGAAGAACCAGAGCGAGTTGGGGCTGACGGCGCGGGTGATGGCGAACCCGGACAGCACGGCGAAGCTGACCATCCTCGACCTGGAGACGAACAAGCAGATCGTGCCCTACGTCATCGAGCCGTCGGCCGGGGTGGACCGCGGCGTGCTGGCGCTGCTCTGCGAGGCCTACGAAGAGGAGATCAAGCCCAACGGTGAAAAGCGCACCGTGCTGCGCCTGAAGCCGGCGATGGCTCCCATCAAGGCGGCGGTGGTGCCGCTCAAGCGCAACGCCCCGGAGATCGTGGAGACCTGCAAAGGCCTCAAGCGCGAGATGCAGTCCACCGGCGAGATGCGCGTGGTCTACGAAGACACCGGCAACATCGGCAAGGCGTACAGCCGTCATGACGAAGTGGGCACGCCCTACTGCATCACGGTGGACTTCCAGACGCTGGAGGACAAAACGGTCACCATTCGCGATCGCGACAGTATGGAACAGATCCGCCTGCCCATCGACGAAGTATACGACTATGTCCGCAAAGGCGTAATGGAAACCTATTCGCGTGACTGATGACAGCGGCTGTGCTGCAGATTGTCAAAGGGGAACAGTCTTCGGGCGGTTCCCCTTTACTGTGACTGGACCCAGTGCCAACCTAACTAGATAGGTGGTTTTGTATAATATTTAATACAAGATAAAGATTTCTTTATATGGAAAAATAATGGTGACCCTGATATTGCACCCAGCATCTTTCGAGCGCATATGAATATGCGGTTGCACTATTGATGATGAAGGAACCCCATGTCCCTGGACACCGAAGAAAATTCATTGCAAGTGTCAATGGAAAGTTGCTTCCTGACCAATCGCTTGAAAGTCACCGGCACCATTTTCATTGCGGAGGATGACGCGGCCACGCGCCTGGCCATCACGCGTCACCTCGAGCATGATGATTATACGGTGGTCTCCGCCGGTGATGGGGTCCAGGCGCTGGAGATGATTCGCGAGACGCCGCCCGACCTGATCCTGCTCGATATTTACATGCCAAAGATGGACGGCCGTCGGGTGTTGGAGCATATCCGGACGGATGAAAAGCTGCGGCACCTGCCGGTGATCGTCATCACCACTGACCATGATTTCAACACGGCCGTCGAGTGCATTTCGCTGGGAGCCGATGATTACCTGATCAAGCCGCCGAACGCCGTGCTGCTGCGGGCGCGCATCAAAGCTTTGCTGGAGCGTAAGTACCTGTGGGACTACGAGATGGCGCTGCACACACAGTTGCAGCGGAGCTACGAGCAGTTGCGCACGCTGAATGAATCGATGGACGAGCTCAGCCACCTGGTTGTGCATGATCTCCGCATCTCGCTGGCCTCGCTGTTGAGCGGGCTGATGACGCTCAAGCATTTCGGCGGGATGGGCGCAGTGCAGCAGGAGATTGTCGAGATCGGGATTCAGGATGGGCGCACGCTGCTGAGCATGATCAACGATTTACAGGATATCAAGCAGATCGAAGAAGACACGTTGCGCGTCAAGCGCGAACCGCAAGCGCCGAAAGCCATGGTCAACAGCGTGCTGCAACAGCTCTCCGTCCTGGCGGAGAGCAGGAAGCTGCAGCTAACGTCGGATATCGAGCCGGACCTGCCCATCTTTATCGCCGATGGCGAGAAGGTGTCGCGCACCCTGGTGAACTTGCTCGGTATGATCTGTAAATACGCGCCGGGTGGTGATACCGTCACGGTATCCGTCCGCCGTTTCATGCGCGAATCCGCCCTGCTGTTTACCATCGAGAACGCCGGCGGGAAGCCCGGGCGCGGTCAGTTGCCGCGGCAGGAAACCGTCCCGGGGGAACAAACCGGCGCCGGAAAACACCTGCCATCCACCGGCCTCGGTCTCACCTTCTCCAGAAAGATCGTGGAGCTGCACGGCGGCCGCCTGTGGCTCGATCACGAACGCGAGAACGGCAACATGGTTTCTTTCATCCTGCCGATTAACCAGGCGCCGGGCAGCGCCGAAAACGCCTGAAACCCCATCGCTCCGCTATCCCCTGTGCGGTTCACACGCCGTGTATGTCCTCCCTATACTACTGATCGTCATTCCTCATGAACGGCTGCCATGTCACCCCTATCTGGGGAATCAGGCTTGCCGATAAATCCCGGTCCAGATTCACGCCCAGTCGCTTTACCTGAGCACATAAATTTTTTCTAAAGTATATCTACATTAGCCCCGATACTTACATTGGAGTCATGATACATTCTGCCGGCATGATTACCCACCGCCTCTGGGACTGGCACCAGGTTGCCTGAAGAGGACCAAGGTAATGTCGCTCAGGAAAAAGACAATACTGCTGCTGGCATTCGTCCAGTTATGGCTGGTGGGCGGGATCGTTCTCTCGACCCACCAGATACTGGTCTCTCACCTGCGTAAGATCGAGCGCCGGGAGGTAAAGAACGACGTACAGCGCGCCTATAACGTGCTGCAGTCCGATCTGCAATCGCTCTACTCGACGTCGAAGGACTGGGGATACTGGGATGATACCTATCAGTTCATGGACGACAAGAAATCAACCTATATTGCAGATTACTTTAACCCGGATACGCTGCGCAATCTCCGCATCAGCATGCTGGTCTATCTGACGCCATCCGGTCGCGTCAAATTCAGCTCCGGGTATGATCTCGATACCAAGCGTGTTATCCCGGTGCCGAAAAGTGTCCTGGAATATCTATCCTCGCACTACGAAATTATACGTCAGCAGGCGGAACACCGGACGGTGACCGGTCTCATCACGACACCGGATGGCATCACCGAAGCTGCAATCAGTCCGATCCTGAATAGCGAGGGAGCAGGAACTGCTCGCGGGCACCTGATCGTCGGACGATTCTTAAGCCAGGGTGAAGTGAAACGCCTGAAAGACGTCACACACTGTTCGCTCTCATTCCAGCGAATGAATGACCGGAACCTGCCCCGCGACTTTCATCGGATTCGCAGCCGGATTGACATGGCGAATCCGATTGCCACCTTCCCCCTCAGTGCTCGTCAATCGGCGGGATACCAGATCGTGCCCGGATTGGATGGCGCGCCGGTGGCCATCATGCGGGTGGTCGTCACGCGCACGACGTACTCACAGACCCTGGCGGTGATCCGTTTCCTCATCATCACCTTATTGTTGGTGAGCCTGGTCTGCAGCCTGGCTACTTCGCTCATTTTCGAGCGACTGGTGCTGGCGCGGGTGCATCAGCTGGATCAGCATCTGCATCGCATCGGCGAGCTTGGCGATCTCGATACCCGCGTCCCCCAGCGTGAGAACCTGCGGATGCGTGATGAACTGGATAACCTCAACAGCGGCGTTAATACTATGCTGGATGCGTTGCAGCACACCGAGGAACAGGCACATCGCCGGCTGATGTCAGCGAATCTGGAGCTCGAAACGGCGCGCACCCATGCCGAACGGATGGCGGAAGAGGCGCGGCGCGCCAATGAAGCAAAAAGCGAGTTTCTCGCCAATATGAGCCACGAAATCCGTACCCCGCTGAATGGCGTGGTCGGCATGAGCGGGCTGCTGCTCGATACTCCGCTCGATGAGCAGCAGCGGCGTTTCGCGCGGATGATCACCTACTCCTCCGATCTGTTGCTGCACCTGATCAATGAAATCCTCGATTTTTCAAAGATCGAAGCCGGGAAGATCGAGCTGGAATCTGCTCAGTTCAATCTGCAGGAGCTGCTCGATAATATCATGGAGAGCTTTACCGCACAGTCGTTGACCAAGCAGGTGGAGTTAATCTGTGACTTCCCCCCCGACATGCCGGTTTATGTCGCCGGCGACCAGGCGCGCTTGCGCCAGGTGCTGGTCAATCTGCTCTCCAACTCGTTGAAATTCACCAAGGAAGGGGTGGTCGCCGTTACCTGCCACCTGCACCAGCGCAACGGCGACCGGGCAATCCTGCAATTTGACGTCCGCGACACCGGCATCGGCATTCCCGCTGACCGGCGTGACCTGCTGTTCGAACCCTTCACGCAGGTCGATGCCTCCACAACGCGCAAATACGGCGGCACCGGACTGGGGCTGGCCATTTGCAAGCAGCTGGTGGAGCTGATGGGCGGCATGATTGATATCGACAGCACACCGGGAGAAGGCACGACCTTCTGGTTTACCGTGGACCTGCAGATCATCGAGACGCCGATGGCCGTGGCGCAGGTTAATGCGCTGCTGCGTGGAGTCCGTGTGCTGGTCGTTGATGATAATGCGATCAATCGTGAAATTTTTAGTGAGCAGTTGCAACGTTGGGGCATGAGAGTGCAGGCCGTTGCCGAGCCCCAGCAGGCGCTCGATGAGCTGCAAGCCGGTGTCGACACGGACCGGCCGTATCGGCTGGTGTTGCTCGACTACCAGATGCCGGAGATGAACGGTCTCGCCCTGGCAAAGAAGATCTCCGAAACATCTTCGCTGCAGGAACTCGCCCTGTTGATGCTGTCATCGGTCGTCGATCTGGTTGATCGTGAAGAGCTGGCGAAGTTGGGAATCCGCCGCTACCTCATCAAACCGATCCGGCAGTCCGTGCTGCTGGACGCCGTCATGGAAGCGCTGGATCTCACCGTGAAGGGGAGTGAAGAAAAGGCCGCGGTGAACGACTGCACTGTGCCGAGTGAGAAGCCGACCGCGGTGCGGGGCGGTCTGCGTATCCTCCTTGCCGAAGATAACGCCGTGAATAAGGTAGTCGCCAAAGCACTGCTGAAAAAGGGCAGCCTGGAGTGCGATACCGTGGATAACGGCCAGCAGGTGTTGCAGGCCATCGCCCGCAACGATTACGATCTGGTGCTGATGGACTGCCAGATGCCGGAGATGGACGGTTATCAGGCGTCACAAGAAATCCGCCGCCTGGAAAGCGCCCACCCGGAGCGGAAACCCCTGGTCATCGTCGCTCTCACCGCCAATGCCGTCAGCACGGACCGCGACCGCTGCCTGCAGCACGGCATGGACGATTACCTCAGCAAACCGATCACTTACCGCCGGCTGATGGAGGTATTGGCGCACTGGTTCCCGGCCGCCGGCGATGCTGTATCAGCGAATGATCGACCAGTTGAAAAAGTGCAGAGATGAAGACAGCGTGTAGAGTCCGGGGGGACTGTTGGCTGTTCGGAAAGTCGCATTGATGGGAGGGCGAGCGTCCCCGCGAGCCACGATTATGAGCTTGCTCTCGGACATCATGCCTGTTGAGACTCGCTCCACGTAAATAACAGTCATAAATCGTCCACGGATGCCTCGATCGTGGCTCGCGGGGACGCTCGCCCTCCCATCAATGCGACTTTTTCAACAGTTCTCCCTCGATCTCTCCGCTCACTCCTTCACCGTCTGCGCGTCCAGAAACGCCCGGTAATCCTCCAGGTTGCGCCGCAGCATGGCCGGGGTGTCCAGGCCATACGGGCAATGGTCCGTGCAATGACCGCAGCCGGTGCAATCCTCGATGCGCGCCATGTTCGCCTGCCACTCCTCGGTCAGGTAGGGCTGGTAGGGCATGCGGCGCAGCAACAGCTTCATGCGCGCGGCCATCGGGATGGGGATCTTCGCCGGGCAGGGCAGGCAGTAGCCGCACGCGCGGCAGAAGTCTTCGGTCAATGCCGCGCGATCGCGCTCGATCTCCACCCACATCGCGTCGTCCAGCGCCGGCGGGTTCGCCTCCAGCGCCAGCACGTCGTCCAGCTCCCACTCACGCTGCACCCCCCAGATGGGCACCACGTTCTCGAATTGCCGCAGGAAGGCGAAGGAGGTGCGCGCGTTGGTGATCAGCCCGCCGGACAGCGCCTTCATGCCGATCAACCCGACGTTGTGCGTCGTGCAGTCGTCGATGAGCTGCAGGTCGGCCTTCGACGAGATGGAACTGAGCGGGAACTGTACCGTATCATACAGCCCCGAAGCCGCCGCCTGGCGCGCGATGTCCAGCCGGTGGCAGGTGATGCCGATGAAGCGCACCTTCCCCTGCTCGCGTGCCGCCAGCATCGCCTGGTACACCTCGTCCTCGGGGGTGAACATGCGCTCCGGATTGTGATATTGGTAGACGTCGATATAATCCGTGCGCATCAGGCGCAAGCTGGTCTCCAGGTGCTCGCACAGCGTCGCCGCGTCCTTCGCGCCGGTTTTGGTGGCGATGATGATCTTTTCGCGCACATCGGACAACGCGTGGCCGATCTTCTCCTCGCTGTCGGTGTAACCGCGCGCAGTGTCGAAGAAATTGATGTCATGATCGTACGCCTTGCGCAGCAGCAACGCCGCCTCCTCCAGCGTCACGCGCTGAATCGGCAGCGCACCGAAAGAAGTGCGGCTCACGCGCAGGTTGGTGCGTCCCAGGGTGGTATATTGCATCGGAATAACCTCAATAAGATATTTTCGAGTATGAATGCCGGATTCCCTGCCGGTTTCGTCGCATGGCGATGATTCGACGATACAGGGAGTGTGACAAGCAAGCGTCCAGTCCTGAAAGGACGACAGTCAATAGCCGGGGGTGGAGCGAAGCGGAACCCCCGGAACCGTGCCATATGAAAGCCCGAGCCCTGAAAGGGCGACAGTAAGCTGACTGCCACCCCTGCGGGGTTCGGGCTTTTCTCGCATCCATTCCGGGGGTTCCGCTTCGCTTCACCCCCGGCTATTGACTGCCGTCCCTTCGGAACTGTTCACCCCTCCGGCTATTGACTGCCTTCGGGATTCAAATCACCTGATCACGCCGCCGTAATACAGCACCGCGCTCAATATCAACCCGATGAACGCCAATATCCACATATACGGCAGTGTGCGCTTGAGAATGTCCTGCACGTCGGTGTTGGTATAGTTGGCGATCCACACGTTGTGCGTGTTCGTCGGGTCGCTGACGCCCTGGATCATGCCCACGGACATGAAGGCGCCCATGATGGCGCCGGAGGGCATCAGGCCGTTCAGCGCGCCAACCAGGCCTGCCCCCATGCCGTACAGGTTGAGCGGGCCGCGGTACAACGCCAGCGGCGCCAGGATGGCGAAGAGCAGCACGTAGTGCGCCATCGCTCCCCCGCCTTCCTTCGCGCCCGGCACCACCTTCGCCAGCACCGGCGAGATGATGGCGCTCACCTCCGGCGCCATGGTGGCCTTCAGCACCATGCCGATGCCGATCATCAGCACCAGCGCCGGCCCCACCGCCGCCACGCCGTCAAAGCTGGACTTGGTGATGAGCTGCACCGTGCTCGTCCCCTTGCGCCAGGTGGTGATGGCGCCGTAGATGATGCCGAGGAGGAGGGCGACGATGATGGGAAAGTCGAAAGTGGTGGGTGTTTCAGTTGGTATGAGTGCTATTCCATTGCCATCCGGCTTGTTTGCGACCTGCAGGTCGACTTTGGTCCAGGCCTTCACCTCGAATTTTTCCGGCGGTACACCGTACCCATTATATAGCAGGTAGGATCCGGGCTTAAGAGTGAAGCTTTTCCCCGAATCAACGGAGAGTGTCTGGTTCTTATCCGTTGCCAAAGCCACAGTCACGAGTTTTACCGGAGAAGTAATTGTTACTTCCGCAGGCTTCTGATAAAACTTCGGCAGCAGCGCGAACACCAGCACCGGCACCAGCGGCACGATGGGCGTCAGCAGCGCGTACCAGGGCACGAAGGGGTGGGTCTGCTCCGTCTCCTGCACCTCCGCCTTGTAGCGGGCCTTGCCCATGCGCTTGCCTTCGATGGCGAGGAAGAGGAAGGTGACGACCAGCATCAGGCAGGCGAAGGGGAGGGCGAAGTATAAGATCTGGCTCTGCGACAGCTTCAGCTCGGTCTGGTAGAACTGCCAGTTGACCAGGTTGAAGGCGCCGCCCAGCGACATGGCCATCAGGAAGAGGCAGCCGACGTAGAGCGGGCGCAGGCCCAGCGACAGCAGGATGGGGATGACGATGGTGGCGACCATGATCACCGCGCCCAGCCCGCCGAGGGTGGTGAAGAGCAGCGCGATGACGATGGTGAGCAGCACGGCGAGGATCGCCGGCTTATCGCCGCCCAGTTCCGCGGTTTTCTTGATGGCCGTTTGCGCGATGCCGGTCTTCTCCACCACCTGGGCGAGGATGGAGCCGAAGATGGCGGCGATGATCCAGATGGCCAGCCGCATGCTGCCTTCCTGCACCACGGTGGTGAGGATGGCATCCCACTTCATGCCGGCGATGGACGCCAGCGCGAGCGCCAGAATGGGCAGCGCCAGCAGCGCCGGCAGCACGCGCAGGTACATCGCCGCCACCAGCGCGATAAACACCACGCCCATCAGCGACGCCAGCACCCACACCGGCGCATGGTGCGCGTTCATCAGCATGCCGGCAAGATACAGCGCGACGAGACCGAGGATGAAACTGAAACGAAGGGCCATAATATTCCCCCTTTGGAAGGGTCCGTAGGGAACGTCCTCCGTGGCGTTCCGGTTTCCGTATTTCCACACCGCGCCCGTGAAAAGAGGACCAGGAACGCCACGGAGGGCGTTCCCTACATACGTTTACGCGTTGGTGACTTTCGACCGCGGCCGGTTCAGGTATTTGAGTACCGACACCAGGCTGCCGAACAGGCCGAGGACTAATCCGCCGACCAGCAGCGCGATGATGCCCTGGGTCAGCGCCGTCGCGTCGTTGAGCAGGTGGGTGTTGTAATTCTGCAGCATGCTCGTCGAGACATATTTATACAACGCAATCACGCAGCCGAGTGCGACGCCTGCCCCGATCAATCCGTAACAGATCCCCTCCAGCAGGAAGGGCATGGCGATCGTCGCCGGGGTGGCGCCCACCAGCGACATGATGAAGATCTCCCGGCGGCGGGCATACAGCGTCAGCTCGATGGTATGGTGGATGATGACCAGCGAGAGTATGGCCAGCACGATGCCGGCAATCAGCCCGATGCGGCCCAGACCGGCGCTGATGTTTTCCAGCGTATTTGAGACCTGCTTTTCATCGCGAACCTTTTCCACCTCCGGCCATTGTTCAATCGTCGCCTTCAGCGCCGCAATGTCGCGAATGTCCTTCGGCTTGACCTCCGAACTATCCGGCAGCGGATTTTCTTCGATCAGCATCGGCAGATCTTTATTATCCTTCGTCATCGCCGCCCAGCCGGTCTCTTTGCTGACGAACTTCACCATATCGACGTGGGAGAGCAGCTCGATCCGGCTGTTGGCGCGCAGGGCGTCGTCGCGGGTGGTCTCTTCGCGATAAAACACCTTGAAGCGCACCTTGTCTTCGGCGGTTTTCACGGCATGGTGGAGGTTGGCGATGCTCAAGCCGACCAGACCGACGGCAAACAGCGCCGAGGCCACGCAGGTGATGGCGGCGAATGCCATGGTCGGGTGGCGGCGGAAGCTGGTGATCGTCTCAGTGATGAAAAATATGAGTCTAGACAGCATAGGCTTGGATTCGGGTAGTGAAGTCATGCCGTCTCAATCAGTGAACCGGCATAACAACTCACTACGCACTTTCTTTCTCCATCATGGCATGGTAATGAATTTCACGCAACGGGGGCTGATGGCGCGGCGTCCCCGGCGCACGTTTCCGGTAGGTAGTATCCGCCGCCTTCTACGTCGCCCACGATGCTGCTGTCGCAGAAATACACCACGCGCTTGCGCAGTCGATCGACGATCGCCTGGTCGTGGGTGGCCATCACCACCGTGGTGCCTTTCAGGTTGATCGCTTCCAGCAGCTTGATGATCTCCGAGGAATTCTCCGGGTCCAGGTTGCCGGTCGGCTCGTCCGCCAGCAGGATGGGCGGGTGATTGATCAGCGCGCGCGCAATGCACAGCCGCTGTTGCTCGCCGCCGGACAACTGCTGCGGGAAGGCGTTGTGACGGTCGCTCAGTCCCACTTGCTCCAGCAGGTCGCCTACGCGGCGGCGGATGATCTGCGGCGGGGTGTCCACCACCTGCATGGCGAATTTCAGGTTTTCACGCACCGTCTTATGCTCGAGCAGGCGGAAATCCTGGAACACCACGCCAATGTGGCGGCGGAGGCGCGCCACGCCGTTGGCCGACAGGTGGCCGACGTCCTGGCCTTCAACCAGCATGCGCCCCTCGGTGGGCCGGATCTCACGGAAGATCAACTTGAGTGCGCTGGATTTGCCCTCGCCGCTGGGGCCGACGAAGAAGACGAATTCACCCTTATTGATGCGCAGATTGATATCCGTGAGTGCGCGAATATCGTGCTGGTAGGTGACGGTGACGTGTTGAAATTCGATGACTGGTTGCATATCCTATTTTCTCGGCTGCGATCATCGACGGCAGCAGTGCTGAATGCGTTTCTTCCAAATAACCCTGGAACAGCCTGACCGGTAGACAATACTGAATGCGATTATACCCCAAAACCTATAGAAAATGAACCACGGCTTTCTCCCCCACCACAAAAGCACAAAGACACGAAGTCCCAAAGAGCTAAAATCTTTGTGTCGTTGTGCCTTTGTGGTGAATTAGAAAAGCTGTGTTTCAATCACGGCGCAGAGGGCGTGGTAGATGGGGAGGTGGTATTCCTGGATCTCGGCGGTGTCGGCGCCGGGGGCGATGATGGCGATCTCGCAGATCGCCGCCAGCTCCCCGCCGTCCTTGCCGGTCAGGGCGATGGTCTTCATGCCCCGCCAGCGCGCGGTGCGGGCGGCGGCAATGACGTTTTTTGCGGCGCCGGAGGTGCTGATGGAGAGCAGCGCGTCGCCCGGCTGCCCGAAGGCCAGCACGCCTTGCGCGTAAATCAGCTCCGCATCCACGTCATTGGCCATCGCCGAGGTGAGTGCCAGTTCCGCCGGCAGCGCGATGGCGGGCAACCCGCGCTGCAGCTTCGCACCGAGCTTCCTGCCTTCATCTCCGTAGAGCGCGGTAAGCGCGGAACGATCCTCCGCCGATAACGGCCGCGTGGAGCGGAACCCCTTCAGCAATTCGCCCGCGATGTGCAGGCAATCCGCCGCGCTCCCCCCGTTGCCCGCCAGCAGCAGCTTGCCGCCCTGCCGGAAGCAGGCCACCAGCTCCGCCGCCGCCTGCTCGATAGGCAGGCGGCAGGCCGCAAGCTGCGGATAGCGCGTGAAAAGCTCGTCAAGGTGATCGCATTGTAGCATTATACTTCTCAGTAAGCGGCGGAAGATACATTCACAGTCTGGAAGGAGGCGAGAGCCCCGCCCGAATATAGGTCAGCTTGCCTAAACTCGGGCGGGGCTCCCGCACCCTTCCAGACTGAGAATCTCCACCCAACGCTGGTCTAATCCAGGAAGTCGCGCAGCAACTGCCGCTTCTTGTTCGCGCGCAGTTTTTTCAATGCCTTCGCCTCGATCTGGCGGATGCGCTCGCGGGTGACCTCGAAGATATGGCCCACTTCTTCCAGCGTGCGCGCGTAACCGTCGTCCAGGCCGAAGCGCAGCTTCAGCACATCGCGCTCGCGCGGAGTGAGCGTGTTCAGCACCGACTCGAGCTGTTCCCGCAGCACCAGAATGGTGGCGGCGTCGGCGGGCGATGTCGCGTCCTGGTCCTCGATGAAGTCGCCGAGGTGGCTGTTGTCCTCTTCGCCGATGGGCGTCTCCAGCGACAGCGGTTCCGGCGCGATCTTGTAAATCTCGCCCATGCGGTGCACGGACTTCGCCTTCTCCTCCGCCGACAAGAACGGCCCGTCCATCTGCTCCGCAATCTCTTCCAGGCTCGGCTCGCGGCCCAGGTCCTGTACCAGCTGGCGCGAGACCTTGATCAGCTTATTGATGGTCTCCACCATGTGCACCGGAATGCGGATGGTGCGGCCCTGGTCGGCGATGGCGCGCGTGATCGCCTGGCGAATCCACCAGGTGGCATAGGTGGAGAATTTGAACTTCTTGCGATAGTCGAATTTTTCCACCGCGCGGATCAGGCCGATGTTGCCTTCCTGGATCAGGTCGAGGAAGGACATGCCGCGGCCGCTGTATTTCTTCGCGATGCTCACCACCAGGCGCAGGTTGGCTTCGGTCAGTCGCTGCTTGGCCGCTTCGCCGCGCGCGATGGTGCGCTGGATCCAGGAGATAATGACCGCAACGCTGTTTTCATCCATCTTCACGCCGGATTCCTGGCGGACGATCGACGCCGGCACCGGCCGCAGCCCTTCGGCGCGCTTCAGGTGGTACACCTTGCCGATGCGCAACGAAAGGAGCAGTTCCTCCTCGTTCTTTTCGAGGATGGCGCGGGCATCGTAGCGCGAGCGCAGTTGTTCGGCCTCTTCGATGGGCAGCTCCTCCTCCTCGCCGCGGCTTTCCGAGCGGAATTCCTCCCACACCTTGCGCAGGAACAGCATATCGCGCATGCGCGCTTCGTCGGTGACATCCAGCAGCGCGCGGTATTGCTTTTCGCGCGCCTCGTATTCCTTTTTCTGCCGCGCCATCTGTTCCGCGGTCAGGTTGTCCTTGGAGAGCATCGCCCGCCGCAACGCAGCGTCGCTGGCGCGCTGCGCCAGGTACTGCGTGTAATAATCCGTCATCTCCGGCACCGGAATGGCGGCGATCTCCTGCTCCGGCGACAGCCGCTTGATGGCGTCGTCAAGCACGTCCATCTCCTCGCGCAGCTCTTTGTCACCGGAGCGCTCGACCGCCGTTTCCGTCTGGTCGATGCCCGGCTCGAAGCCGAGGATGTCCGTGCCGTAATTCCACACGCGCTGCAGTTTCATCAGCAGATTGGATTTTTCCAACTGCTTGGCGTATTCGATCTCTTCCTTTGGGGTCAACAGCGGGACGCGCCCGATTTCGCGCAGATACATGCGCACGGAATCGTCCGGCGGAATGCCTTCCGTCGACACCAGTTCTTCGTCAGGAAGCTCCAACGTGCCAGACGACGCCGCGGCCGCCGGCGCGGGCGTCTCGGTCCCCGCCTCCGGTAGTTTCTCCACCACCTGGATGCCTTCGCTGCTCACCGTCTCCAGGATCTCGTCGATGGAATCCGCGTCCAGATCCTCGCCTGCCAGCAGGTCGTTGATCTCTTCATATGTGAGCATGCCGCCGCTCTGGCGTCCCCGCTCAAGCAGCTTCTCGACTTCCTGACTATGGCTCGTATGCATTTCAGACTCTGCCAATTCGATCACCCCCGAGGAAGCCAATCACCTTCGCTAACGTTCTTGTGCCCATTTTCGGAATAAACACACCCCGCTACCCGCACAGATTCGCGTCCCTTCACCGGCAATGCCGGGGGGGCCGCCATAGTGGCTCGCCTCTATCCATTAATGTCAAAAGGTACATTCGGGCTACACCCGCAAATCTCCTCCTGCCTCTCTGTTAAGGAGATGAGCAAAATTCTGCGATGGATGCTACATTCCTGCAACGGGCCGTCACGGTGTACCCGGATTGGCAAGAAAAATTATCCGCAAAATTGTTTGGAAATGTCACGCCGACAGCACTATTGACCGCAGCGATACCTCGGGAGTATGCTGCAAATCAAGCCCTGTATTTCGGCGCGAAAAACTATGGTATCCAAATTATGCAAGCCCTAAACCATCCAACCCTCTATTTTATCGGTCTCTCTACCAGCCGCTCCTCCATCATGTCCGTCTTCCCCGCCTGGGCGGAGTATCTGGAGCTGGACTGCCGGATCGCGGGCATCGACCTGCCGCTGCACGCGCCGGCGGCGGCGTATCGTGAGGTGGTGGAGCCGATCAAAACCGACCCGCTGGCGGTCGGCGCGGTGGTGACTACGCACAAGATCGACCTGTTGTGTGCCTGCCGCGATTTATTCCATGAATTTGACCCGTATGCACTATTACTCGGCGAAGTGAGCGCCATCGGGAAGCGCGACGGCCAACTGCTCGGTATGGCGAAGGATCCGATCACCAGCGGGCTGGCGCTGAAAGCGTTTCTGCCGAAGGATCATTGGCAGACCGGCGCCGCCGCTTGCATCCTGGGCGCGGGCGGCGCGGCGGCGGCGCTGGCGGTGCATCTGCTGGCGGAGAAGCCTCACCCCCGCATCGTGATGACGGATCGGAATGCGGAGCGGCTGGATGAAGTGAATAAGATGCACCTGGGCGAAATCGCATTCCGCCATTGTCCCACGCCGAGTGACAACGACGCCGTGGTGAACCTGCTCCCGCCCGGTTCACTGGTAGTCAACGCCACCGGACTGGGCAAAGACGCACCTGGTTCGCCGCTTACCGAGGCAGCGGTTTTCCCCGCAGCGGGGTATGCCTGGGATTTCAATAGCCGCGGCGACCTGCTCTTCCTGGCCCAGGCGCGCGGGCAGCAGACCGAGCGCCGATTGCACGTCGAGGACGGCTGGACCTATTTCATTCACGGCTGGGCGCAAGCGATTGCGGCGATCTTCGGAATCGATATGCCGACCGGCGGTCCGGAATTCGACAGGTTAAGCGAGATCGCGGCGAAAAGCCGGTAGGGACACTATCTCGGAAGGGATACAATCGATGAAGCCGTCCAAACGAAGTTGTGTGTGCCTTTTCCTTACCGTCCTGTCTCTCGCGGCATGCATCAGGGCATATCCAGCCGGCGCCCAGCCCATCCCGTGGGACGTGGTGTACGACGCGACCACACTGCCTCAGGAACAGGGGTGGGCGTATTCCGGGCCACAAGGCGGTCCCGCGCTCGAGATCGACGGGGGAAAGACGGTGCTGGCCAGCAAGGTCGATAACACAGCGGGCGGCACCTTTTGGATGAGGAGTTGGAAGGCGAAGGCCGATGCCGGATATACCGTTGCGTTCCGGGTGAAGATGCTCGCTGGCCGCGGCATCGGCGCCAATGGCGTCATCATCTCCGACGGCGCGCACGGCGATTTTATTCAGTTGTTATCGACGGGCATCAGCACCTACTACGACGGCTTCAGTGATGGCGTCATGCCGCCGCTCGACGGTGAGTTCCACGATTATCAGGCGGCGGTCATCGGCACGGACATCCTCTTCTATATCGACGGCAAACTGGCGGTCGAAGGCCGGGGCCGCTTTACCAACCGCGATCTCTGGGGAAGCGCGGTCGGTTTCGGGCACCTGTCGAGCAACAGCACGGGAGACGCCCGGTGGGCGTATGTGAAATATACCGCCCAGGGCGCATTCGATCCCGACGGCCGGGCAATCGAGCCGGTCAATCACGAGTGGTCTCCCCTGTATGGGGCGTCCTACCTGGACCAGACCGGCACCCGCATGATTCGATTGGATCTCACGCTCAACGAGAACCTGTGGAGCCAGACCGTCCATGCCTGGTCGGTTTCCGACGACAACGGCAAAACCTGGACAACGAGCGAGCTGAATCCCACCGACAGGGAACTGCCGAAAGGCTTCCGCCGCGATGCCTTCCCCATTTTCGTCGACCGGGTGAACGGGTGTGTGGTCCGCATCATCCCCTCCCTGGACATCCCGGGGCTGGATCCGAACATTGTGGAGCCGCCGGACGCGCAGAACGCCTATTACCTGCGCTACCAGGTGTCGATCGATGGCGGCAGGACGTATCTATATGATAAGGTGCTCCATGCGCAAGGCTTTGATGACAAGCACCCCTGCGCGCAGGTCTATACCGATAAAAATGGGTTGTTTCTCGGCGACGTGGGCTCGGTGCCGATCCGTACGGCGCAGGGCAAGATCATCGTGCCCGCGCAGGCGCAGCGGCTGGATACGGCGGGGAAGCTGACCGGCATTTTCGATGTCTACCTGTTCATCGGCGCCTGGCAGCCGGACCATGACCTTACCTGGGAGTGCGTGCGCATCGAGGCCGATCCGGCTGTCAGCGCCCGCGGGATGATAGAGCCGGCGCTGCTGGAGATGCCGGATGGGCGCATCCTGTGCGTCATGCGGGGCAGCGGCGGGGGAGCCATGCCCAGTTATAAATGGCTCGCGGTCTCTACCGATGGGGGGTATACCTGGTCAAAACCGGCGCCGTGGACCTTCGACGACGATTCCCATTTCTTCTCCCCCAGCTCGATGAGCGCGTTGATCAGGCATTCGAGCGGCAGGTGCTTCTGGATCGGCAATATCAGTGCAGAAAATGCCATCGGCAACGGCCCGCGCTATCCGCTGTGGATCGGCGAGATCGACCCGAAGACATTGCGGCTGATCAAAGGCTCGCTCATCAAGCTGGATGATAAGAAGCCGGCAGAAAAAGGGGTCAACCTTTCGCATTTCTGGACATTCGAGGATCGGATGACCCGGGAGATCGTTATCGTCTCCGCCCGCTGGAGCTGGGATTACCGCACGAATACTCCCGTGGTGTATCGCGTTCTGCCAGCGCCGAAATAACGGCCACCATCGCAACAATGAGCGGTCAGATCCCCGCAGATCCCCGGTCCCAGCGATATTTTGTGCGTAAAATCGGGATAGTTCGGGGCGCTAAAAAGGTGGTTGACTTTTCGGGGAAGTGCTTACGATATACCCAAAAACGAGCGGTTTTAAACCTGTTTTTGGCATTTTCGCGGTCAAACTGCACAAAACCAACCGGGGATAACGATAAGACGGGCGAGATACTTTTGCTCGTGTTGTCTCCTTGCCATAACACTCTTATAATAATACCGGAGGAATACGCACGATGCGAGCGCAAATGAGCGGGGCGGCATGGGAAGCCGGTTTCAGGAATGCGGGAATTGTCACCCCTGGTGTCTTTTCGGCTTTTGCCTTACTCATCCTTTGCTTCCATTTTCTTCTACAGGAACCCTGGCTGATCGCCGTGAGAAACGGCGTGGGTGTCGGCTGGATATCATCTTTTCTTTGCTTCATCGTGATTCACCTATGGGGAAGGTTGACCCGGGGCGCTGTTCTGCTCGATTGCGGCTATCGTCCGAGGCAATGGATATTTTTTCTCAATGCCATGTTATTACCCGTCATTATCTTCGCGAACAGCCACTTACTCGGTAATATCTCGATTACAGCGAAATTCGCCTTTGCCGTCCCACTCAGTGCCTTTTATCTCATCATGGGCCTGGGCCGGATGAAATTGTGCACGCACGGCATATGGATCTACCAGGAACTGATCAAGTGGGAGCGGATCAAATCCTACCAGTGGCAAGAGAACTCACTATTGGTCGATTATCACAGCAAAGGGCCCATTCCGGCAAAGGGTGTCCTCTCCTTTCCTGCGGATTGCAAGTGGTCGGTCGATCTCATCCTGCGTGAGCATCTTTCGCTGACGGATGAGTAAAGGCGGAGGCAATCACTTGATATAACATCCGGTCCGGTGGTCGAGTAGGCAGGGGAGCCTTCCCGCATTTTTCCACTGCTCCCACGCCGTATCGAGACCACCGCTCCTAGGGAGTCCGTTTACAAAGGGTTTTCCTATATCCGCGGTGGTCTCGATACGGCGCGGGAGCAGTGGAAAAATGCGGGAAGGCTCCCCTGCCTACTCGACCACCGGACCGGGCGCTGTCATCAATAAGCATGATATAATATAATACGTCGTTACAGGTTATCACTACAGGAGGTTATACCAATGAACCGTATCGCTCGCATCTCCCTTTCCGCCCTGGCCTTGCTGGCCGCCTTTACCCTCGGCATGATTTTCGCCCAGCGTATGCTGACGCCTGCACGGGCCGAAGGCGATAATCCGGTGGTCTCTGTCATTCCCGTCCGCACCATCTCGGCACAGAATGGCAATAACACGATCACTAATGTCACCCAGGTATTGGTGATCTACGCTAACGGTCGGACTGAAAAGCAAAACAATTAATAGATTCGCCGCTCTTGTCCACCGTGCCGTATTGTTTCAGCCAGCCAGCCGAGCGTATTCTATGGTATCAATTATCCGGGAGGACCAGCATGCGCACCGGCATGATACGCATCGGCATCGTGGGCGCGGGGGCGAATACGCGGGCAAAGCACATCCCCAACCTGCAGGAGATGGACGGGGTGGGCATCGTCAGCGTGTGCAACCGCACGCTGGAATCGACCAGCAAGGTGGCGCGCGAGTTCGGCATCCCCACCCTTTACGAGCACTGGCAGGAGCTGGTGGCGGCGCCGGAAACCGATGCCATCCTCATCGGCACCTGGCCGTATCTGCACTGTGCGGTCACGCTGGCGGCGCTGGCGGCGAACAAGCACGTGCTCTGTGAGGCGCGCATGGCGATGAACGCCAGCCAGGCCCATCGCATGTGCGATGCCGCGCGCCAGCGGCCCAACCGCATTGCCATGCTGGTGCCCGCTCCCCACACCCTCCGCGTAGATAAAACTATCAAACGACTCATGGCGGAAGGCTACCTCGGCAACCTGCTCGCCATCGAGTTGCGCGCCGGCGGCAGCTTCCTCGACCCCAATGCGCCGCTGCACTGGCGGCAGGATTTCGAATTGAGCGGCTTCAACACCATGACGCTGGGCATCTGGTACGAATCGCTGCTGCGCTGGGCCGGCGAGGCGGTGCAGGTGACCGCGCGCGGGAAGACCTTCGTCACCATGCGCAAGGACGGTCAAGGCATCATGCGCGCGGTGCGGGTGCCGGAGCACGTGGACGTCATCGCCGACATGGCCTGCGGCGCGCAAGCGCACCTGCAGATCTCCAACGTCACCGGCCTGGCCGGCCCGCCGGAAGTCTGGCTGTTCGGCAGCGAAGGCACGCTCCGCTTCTCCGAAGATAAGCTCTACGGCGGCCGCAAGACCGACCAGGCGCTCGCCGAGTTACAAATTCCCCCGGAAGAAGAAGGGAGTTGGCGGGTGGAGGAGGAATTCATCAGTGCCATCCGCGGGGAAGCGCCCGTCACCTGCACCACCTTCGCGATGGGCGTGCAGTATATGGAATTCACCGAAGCCTGCGGGCGCAGCCTGCTGGAGAACCGGCCGGTGGCATTGCCGTTGAAGCTCGGTGACATGGCGCCGGCGGATGGACACTAAAAGTTTCGGGGACTGACCTCGAATCCAGCGCCCGTTGGGAAGAGACCATGCCCGTTCGAGGGTCAGTCCCCACGAACAGGGAAGCTTTCCTATATGTGGGGACTGACCCTCTACCGGGCAGGGTTTCTTCCTCACGGGCACTAGATTCGAGGTCAGTCCCCGGGCGCTCATTTTGCATTACCAAAAATGGAGGACCATCCATGGCCTACCCAACCGTCAAAACCCTGCCCACACCGGGCGACACGAAATGGTTCGTGCGCGACCGGCTGGGCATGTTCATCCACTGGGGCACCTACGCCCTGGCCGCCCGCCACGAGTGGGTGAAGCACAACGAAGAGATCCCCAACGAGATCTACGACCAGTATTTCAAGCACTTCGACCCCGATCTGTATGACCCCGAGCTGTGGGCGAAAGCGGCGTCGAACGCCGGCATGAAATATTTCGTCATCACCACCAAGCACCATGAGGGCTTCTGCCTGTGGGATTCGAAGCTGACCGACTACAAGGCGACGAACACGCCCTACGGCAAAGACCTGCTGCATCCGATGGTGGACGCTTTCCGCGCGCAGGACATGCGCGTCGGCTTTTACCACTCGCTGATCGACTGGCACCACCCGGATTACATCATCGACCCGCACATCGGGCCCTACCGCAACAGCCCGAACCGCGACGAGATGAACAAGGGGCGCGACCAGGCAAGATACGCCGAGTACCTGCACGGCCAGGTGCGCGAGCTGCTCACCGAGTTCGGCAAAGTCGACATCCTCTGGTTCGACTTCAGCTATCCGAAGCCCGACGGCAGCGGCAAAGGGCGCGCGGATTGGAAGAGCGAGGAGCTGTATAAGCTGATCCGCCAACTGATGCCCGACGTCATCCTCGACGACCGCCTGGACCTGGAAGAGGGCTGGGACATCAAAACGCCCGAGCAATATCAGCCCGAAGGCTGGGTGACCTACAACGGCCAGCCGGTGGTGTGGGAAGCCTGCCAGACCTTCGCCGGCTCGTGGGGTTACTACCGCGACGAGTTCACCTGGAAGAGCGTGGATCAGCTTATCCAGATGCTCATCGACAACGTCAGCAAAGGCGGCAACCTGCTGCTCAACGTCGGCCCCACCGGCCGCGGCGAATTCGACGAGCGCGCCCTCGACCGGCTGAACGGCATGGGTGAGTGGATGAAGCGGCACAGCCGCTCGATCTACGGCTGCACGCAGGCGCCGGACGGCTTCAAAGCGCCGCAGGACTGCCGGCTGACCTACAACCCGGAGACGAACCGGATGTATATCCACGTCTTCGCCTGGCCGTTTGTCGAGCTGCATCTCGATGGCTTCTTCAAGGATAAGATCGAATACGCGCAGCTCCTCAACGACGCCTCCGAGGTGAAGGTGGAAGGCCGCCCGGAGTGGCAGCAGCACGGCGCCGGCGACCCCAACGCCGTCACCCTGCGCCTGCCGGTGAACAAGCCGAATGTCACCGTGCCGGTGATCGAGCTGTATCTCAAATAGGGGATTTACGATCCGCAGATTGAAAAGATGAAAAAGATTAATCATTTCAATCTTTTCAATCTGCGGATCTTCAACTCTCCAGTTCTGTTCTGAAACACTCGATTTTAGAACAAAGAATATTGATATTCACCTCACCGATGATCTCCAGGTGATAGATTGGCTCCTGTTCACCATAAAGACAGCCGGAAGGGGCATCTAGTATATGCTCTCGCAATCGTTCGATTAATGGTGATGCGGTATGCAGAGATGCTTCTAAGATAACCCCTGCTCCGTTTTCGTGGCTATCGGTTCGACGGATATCCAGATAGCTATACAAAGAGCATATAATGCGGATTTCAGATTCAACCACAGACTTATCACTGACGCAGCCATAAATAATAACCAGAGTTACCTTATCTAGATTATCGGACATCGTGACATTGATGACATTACCGGCCGCAATATATTCGGCAACTTCATGCCACGAAACAAGCTCCATGTATATTCCTCCTCATTAATGTCGTTATGAAAATATTATCTTTTCAATCATTTTAATCTGCGGATTCAACGATTCAAATCTTCCCGCAGCGTGTGCGCCCGCGAGAGCAGGGCTTCCAGGTGCGGCGCATCGTTGTTGCGCAGGGCGTCGCGCCACTGCTCCAGGCTGCCGATCATCTCGTTCAGCTCGCGCACGATGTTGTCGCGGTTGGTCAGGCAGATGTCGCGCCACATGGCGGTGTTGGCGGCGGCGATGCGCGTGGTGTCGCGGAAGCCGCCGGCGATGAAGGCGCGTGCCAACTCCGCCTGCGGGTCGCCCAGCACCTGTGCCGCCAGCGCACAGGCAACGATGTGCGGCAGGTGGCTGGTCAATGCCACCAGCCCGTCGTGCAGCTCGGCGTCAATGGGCAGCGGACGGGCACCGATCGCCTCCACCAGCGCGGCCAGCTTCGTCGCGGCTTCCTCCGCACCCGCAGGCGCGCACAACGCCCAGGTGGCATGCCGGTACAGCCCGGCGCGGGCATGAGAAAGGCCGGCACGGTCCGACCCGGCCATCGGGTGACCGCCGACAAAGAACACGCCCGCCGGCAGCGCGGTGACGGCGGCGTTCATCACCATCCGCTTCGTGCTCCCCACATCGGTGACCACCGCGCCCGGAGAAACGAACGGCGCTATATCGGCCAGTTGTTCGATGACGGTTTGCACCGGCGTGCAGAAGATGATGAGATCGGCTCCCTGCGTGGTGGTCAGTGCATCCGACAGGTGGGTGAATACCGGCGCGTCATCAACGCGCAGCGCCGCGGCGTCGTCCAGTGTCTTTTGGCGGCGCGCGACGCCCGTCAGCGTCATCTGCGGGAAATGGTGCCGTAAATCGATGGCCAGGCTCCCCCCCAGCAAGCCCAGGCCCACGATGCTGCAATGCGTGAATGTCATGCCCGTATTGTCTACCGTTCGGGGGAGATCGGTCAAGCGGGAGGAAAGAGAATCAATGGAAACGCCACCCGGTTTCACAATACCGGGTGGCGTTTCCAGGTTCATTCGCTTCTTCTCAGAATGTAATGCCGGTGACCGGTACGGTGCCCATGTCAACTGTCCCGCCATCGGTAACGGTGACCGGCGCTGTAAAAGTGGCGGTCTGGTCGCCGTATTCCACATGGAAGCTGACGGTATACGTCCCGGCCGGCACGCCGTTCAGGTGGAACGCGAAGGGATTACCGGATGATTCCTCATCGGATTCCACCTCGACTTCGGTTTCCACCTCGTCGTCCAACGTCGGGATGGCGATCTTCACCTCGAAATCGTCGGTGGGATTGAACCCGTCCGGCACGCCCAGCACGCCGGTGACGCTCCCGCTGTTGTTCAGACTGGCCACCCGTACGTGTGGATCGTATACCCAGCCGCTGTCGCCAAGCGGCGCCTGCAGCGTCTCCGGATCGGAGAGATCGAAATCTAGCAGGATCGCATCGTTTTCCCCGGGCATAATGAAGGTATCCAGCTCGATCTCCAGTTTGTTGTCCGTGACGATCAGCGGTTGGACCGTAGTGCCGTCCAGCAGCGTAACGCTATTGTTGGTGCCGAGATAGATAATGATCGCCTTGTATTCACCGGACGGCACTGCCACCTGCGACAACTGCAACAGGTTGTCCAGCGGCTGGTTGGCCAGGTCGAGCAGGTTCACGACGGTGTCTCCCTGGAAGATGGTGATGGCCTGGTCGTCATCCTCATGCTCGATTTCACCCTCGTCGTCATCGCGAACAACGGCGGCCACCATGTCTTCGCCCGGCCCTTCGATATCATCCGGGTCCTCGAAATCGCCGTCCCCGTCCTCGTCGCCGATCTCTTCACTCTCCTCTGCGCCTTCGTAGAGCAGGTCGATGCGCACAATGTTCAGGTTGAGCGCCGAGATGTCATCGACAGGCGCATCCGCCAGCAACAGCCGAACCGTGCCCGGAGCGCCGATGCCCTGAATGGGATTCGAACCGCCTCCGCTGCAACCGGAGAGCATGAAAGCCGCCAGCAGCAGACCGATGGTGAGTAAGAAAAGGTAGCGCATGGTCTTCCCCCTTGTAAGGTTGTGTGTGTAACCTTATTATTCCATGTCTAGCAAGCAGGAGCTCCGTTTTTATTTTCGTGCGCATCTCATCCTCTCGCTGGGGGGGGGAAGGATGCGGATAGAACGGACTCTTTGCCCACCGATCCCGCCCGCCGCCCGCAGTCCGCAACGTAGGC
>Ga0172368_10000646_pt1 | contig 49457 bp, 36 predicted proteins | sample Lak11m_FD_114540 | JGI IMG/M metagenome (GOLD analysis project Ga0172368, IMG submission 114540) | Freshwater microbial communities from Kabuno Bay, South-Kivu, Congo - kab_022012_11m | ecosystem: Environmental > Aquatic > Freshwater > Lake | place: Democratic Republic of the Congo: South-Kivu... | reverse complement strand
GGGGCACATGAACATCTGGGAGCTGCTGCCGAGATACGGAGCGATCTTCGCCGGCCAGGAGGGGCCGTCAATGCCCGGGAACTGGCTCTGGTTGTCCTGGGCATACATCTGGATGGCCAGGGCTAACTGGCGGACATTGCTGTTGCAGGTGGCTTGGCGGGCCTTCTCACGGGCTTTGGCGAAGACCGGGAAAAGGATTGAGGCCAGGATCGCAATAATCGCGATGACCACGAGCAACTCAATCAGCGTGAACCCACGCTTTTTCATAGAGGAGTCTCCTTTCGAGATGGTGCTGTTGCATCGGTTTCTACCCAAATAATGGGTCGAAACTTACTTCTGATAATATCATATATTTTAGTCATAGCCAGTGGTTACCTTGCCTTTTATATTAAGAATATATCAAGTTTATTAAGCATTGATATTAGTAAACTAACATTCCCAAACTCGGTTGTCAGTGGTGCTTGGTCAGGGAGGCCAGTCCAATGGCGTCCCGGCAACTTTGCCGGTATCGCAATCCGACCAATGCCTACTTGATGAAGTTTTCGTATGGTACGCGAAAAGGACGATTAGAGAGGTGGAAGTCCGGATCGGTAACCTACCCAGCCCACCACGCTCAATCTTTCCACCCACCCACTCCGCCTTCAACAGACTGTCTCGGAGATATAGATATGTAAAGTGCTATTTTCATTTTGCACTTTTTATTTCTCAGTGGTATGCTTATCCCTCGAAAGATCCCTTCACTGGAGAGTATGCATACATGGCGGCGCACGAACGGTTTCGTTTTAAAAGTATTGATGAACTGCAGACCAAAATTGAGACCCTGGGACTGGATTTACCGTTAACGGATGGTGTGGATATCTTAGGCACGCCGGTCCGTTTCGGCAGCCTGATGCTCCCCAACCGTATGGCGGTACAGCCGATGGAAGGCTGTGATTGCGATGGACAGGGGCGGCCCAGCGAATTGACCTACCGCAAATATGAGCGTTTCGCTGCCGGCGGCGCGGGCATGCTCTGGCTGGAGGCGTGTGCGGTAGCCCCGGAGGGGCGCGCCAACCCGCGGCAGCTCTGGATCAATCCGGACAGCCTGGATGAGCATAAGCGGCTGGTCGAACGCATCCACGCGGCCGCGCGCAGCACGATGGGCGAGAATTTCCGTCCCGTGCTGGTGCTGCAGCTCACCCATTCCGGCCGCTACAGTAAGCCGGAAGGCGTCCCCGCCCCACTCATCACGCACCACTCGATCATCGACCCGCGCTCGAATGTGACGCCGGACACCCCGCTGCTCACCGACGAGTATCTCGACCGGCTGCAGGACGCCTACGTGCAGGCCGCGCTGCTGGCCAAAGCGGCGGGCTTCGACGCGGTAGACATCAAGTCGTGCCACCGCTACCTGCTGTCCGAGCTGCTGGCCTCCTTCACGCGGGAGAATTCCCGCTACGGCGGCAGTTTTGAGAACCGCACGCGCTTCATCACCGAGGTGGCCGCGAGGATCCGCGCGGCGGCGCCGGACATCGAAGTGACCTCGCGTCTGAATATTTATGACGCGCTGCAGTACCCCTACGGCTGGGGCGTCGATCAGGACGATGAGACGAAGGCCGATGGCGCCGAGCCGCGGCAGTTGATCGAACGACTTATCGCCCTCGGTTATCACGGGCTGAACACCACCATCGGCAATCCTTATTATAATCCCCACGTCAACCGCCCCTTCGATTTTCCGATTAAAGGCATGTATACGCCGGAGGAGCACCCGCTGGAGACGCTGCATCGCTTCGTGCACATCACGAAGTCCGTGCAGCAAGCCTTCCCGGATTTGACGGTGGTCGGCTCCGGCTACACCTGGATGCGCGAGTTCTACCCCAACCTGGCGGCAGCAGTCATCGAGCGCGGCTGGGCATCGGTGGCCGGGTTGGGCCGCGGCGCGCTGGCCTACCCCGATTTCGCCCGCGACATCCTGGAATACGGGCGTATGGAGCCGAAGAAGACCTGCGTCACCTGCTCCGCCTGCACGCAGATCATGCGCGACGGCGGCACCTCCGGCTGCGTGGTGCGAGACTCCGCAGTCTACGGACCGATCTACCGCGCAGGCCGCCGCAACAGCCAGGACCGGGCACGCGAACTGGCGGCAAAGTGCCGAATCTGCAATTCCCCTACCTGCCGCGCCAAATGCCCCGCCGGGGTGGATATCCCGAGCTTCATCGCGAAGATTGCCGAGGGGGACGAGCGCGAGGCCTACCGCATCTTGCGCGACGCCAACCCGCTGCCGGAGATCTGCGCTTACGTGTGCCCGGTCGAGGTGCAGTGCGAGTCCGGCTGCCTGGAAGCCATCTTCGGCGAGCAGCCAATCCCCATCAAGCAGCTCCAGCGTTACGTGGCCGGCGTCGCCCGCGCGAAGGGCTGGACGAAGCTGGCGCTGCCCCCCGCCAACGGCAAGCGCGCGGCGGTGGTCGGCGGCGGGCCGGCCGGCATCGCCTGCGCGGTGCGGTTGCTGGAGCTGGGCCATACGGTGACGGTTTTTGACGCGGCGTCAGCGCCCGGCGGCACGGTGGGGGAAACCATCCCCGACGTGCGCATGCCCGGCGACGTGCTGCGCGCCGAGATCGCCGCGGTGCTCGACCTGTCCGATCCCACGCGGCTGGCATGGAAGGCGGGAAAAGGTTTATCCGCGGAGTTCACGCTGGACGACGTGCTGGCGGAAGGGTATGATGCCGTCTTCCTCGCCCTTGGCCTGCCGCGCGCGCAGCAGCTTGACGGCCCGCGCCCGGCGGACGGCGTGCTGGATGCGCTCTCCTTCCTGCGCGCCGTCAAGTCCGGCAGCCTGACGCCGCCCGAGCGCGTCGCGGTCATCGGCGGCGGCAACTCCGCCATGGACGCCGCCACCTCCGCCCTGCGCGCCGGGGCGAAGGACGTCTACCTGGTTTATCGCCGCTCCTTCGCTGAGCTGCCCGCGTGGCCGGAGGAACGCAATCACGCGCTGGACGCCGGCGTGCACTTCCTCATCCTCTCGCAGCCGCTGGGCTACCACGTGGACGACGCCGGCCACCTGGTCGGCCTGCGCGTTGCACGCACCACGCTTGGCGAGCCGGATGCCTCGGGCCGCCGCCGCCCGGTCGTCATTCCCGGCTCCGAATACCTGCTCGAGGTGGACTGCGCCGTGGAGGCCATCGGCCAGCTCCCGCCCGCCGAGTTGGCCGCCTTGCTCCCCGGCGTCGAGCTCACGTGCCACGGTCTCATCGCCGTGGAAGAGGAATCCGCCCAGACCTCCCGCGCCCGCGTCTTCGCCGGCGGCGACCTGGTCAACGGCGGCGCCACCGCCGTCGCCGCCATCGCCGACGGCTTCCGCGCCGCGGAGCAGATGGACGACATGGTCGTGCAAGTATAAGAAAAGGGTAGCTCGTAGTAGCGCCCGTATACGAAATTCGACACTGGGTTACAGAAAGCTGGCTCACGCGAGGATCAGGCCGGGAGGCTGGTCGGTTGGCGAGAGCAATGGGAAAAATGGGACGAATGGGAAAAATGTGGATGGGAAGAATGGGGAAACTCCACTTGAATGCACCAACACATTCTTCCCATTGCTCTCGCCAACCGACCAGCCTCCCGGCCTGATCCTTCCCCAGCCCCAGCCTTCCGCTACCCGAGTTTCCTCTTAGTTACTGGGCGTTGCTTCCTCCCTGCTATTGCATTCGCTCTCCCGAACGACTACTATGAGACCAGGTATTAACCGATATAATTCCCGTCCTCAAAGGAGCTCCCCATGCGCATATTCTCCGCGTTGTTCCTGTTCCTGTGTTTCGTCGTCATGGCGACCGCTGCCGGGCCAAAGGCGTCCTGGTGGCAGGCGGGTGCCGGTGAAGATGGATTAAGCGCCGTGCTGGGGCACAATGCTTCGGCCGTGTGGGATACGGACGGCGGGCCGTTTTCCGTGGAAACCGATGCGCTGTTGGGCCGGCCGGCACTGGTCTGCGGCAAGGGACAGCTCACCCTCACGTCGCGCGCCACCTACCGCAACGTGGAGATCTCCTGCCTGGCGCGAATTGTGACCAGCGCCGAGCGTACGCAACTGCCCTTCTCACTCATCCTGAAAGATCCCGACCCCACGAAGCCGGCCACGCCCATCACACTATACGGCACCTTCAACGGCGATCTCTCTATCAATGCCGCCGGTGTCGCGCAGGCGTATGATCTGCGCACCTACGATGTGATTCAGCCGACCTGGAGCGACGCGGTGCGCGCGCCCATCGAGAAGGATATGAGTGCCCTCCCCTACAGCCAGGACAAGTGGGTGCGCGTTCGCTGCCAGTTGGGTGACGCGCGCATGCGCATCTGGGTGGACGACCGCCTGCTGGTGGATAAAACGCAGGACCTGCAGACCCGCGCCATCCTGCAGGTGGTGATGCAGCCGGACTCGCGGCTGGCCGATCTCTCGGTGCGCGCGCTGTCCGCGCCTCCCGCGCTGTATGAGCCCATCCCGCTGGACGGCTACGTCCACGATCGCGCCATGCTCGGCACGGCGGTGGCCGACAACGGGTTGCCCTTCGGCAAAACGGTGAACGTGCAGGGCGTGCCCGTCAGTTTCGTTGACCGTCGCGGCAACACCGCGCCCGACCACCTGGACATCGGCCGCAGCGTGATGCGTCAGGGCTCGATGGACGGGTACTTCTGGCCGGTAAACTATCAAAACAGTTTCTCCGTCGACCCGGCCCGCATCGAGCTGCGCATCCCCAACGGCCGCTATGATGCGATGTATGTGGTCGCCGGCTTTGATGGCGGCACGAACCGCATCCCCGTACTGTCGGCGATGTTCTACCGCCCGCTGGCAGGCTTCGGGCAGAGCTTTAGCGGTAACATTCCCGCCCTGAAGGCGAAGTCGGCGGCCGGCGCCACTCCTCTGCCCGTCACGCTGCAAAACGGCAAGAAGGTCAACCTCTGGCTGGTGAAGATCCCGCTCGACCCGTCGATGCTGAACAGCTTCTCCGACATGGACACGCTGGAGCTGGAACTCACCAAGCAGGTGCGCCAGTACCGCAGCTACCCCGACCCCTACACCTACGGCTGGGAAGGCGCGGGGTTGCCCAGCGGCGTGCAGGTCTACGCCCTCACCCTGCACAAGTCGGAGCTGGATTTCAACCTGGAGCCCACCGTCTTCGGCCACGTGTGGACCGATCCGGAAGTGCCGGGCTACACCTTCGCGGTGACCAATAACTCGGCTAAGGACAAAACGGTCACGCTGGAGCTGAACGCCACCAGTTACGACAAGGGCGAGACCGCAAAGCAGCAGCAGACCCTGACCGTGAAAGCCGGTGCGCAGGCGAAAGTCACGCTGAATTTCTCGGTGAAAAAGAACGGCATCCACCAGCTCGACGCCGTACTGAAGGACAGCGACACCACCTGGACGGAGACGCGCTACTTCTGCCGGCTGGCGAAAGATACCCGTGCGCCCGAATGGGCGGAGGGCCAGGGGCCGATGTTCGGCTACTGGAGCTATCACGGCGGGCACTACACGCCCGAGGCGGAAAAGATCGTCAAGCTGATGTACCAGGCAGGCGCGCGCGGCTCCGCCATGGGCGCCCCCGACCCGAAGACGCCGGCCGGCCGTTTCATGATCGAGCATAAGATGGTGGGCGGCGCCAACCCGTGGCCCATCGGCCCGCAGTGGGATTGGGCCGGCGCCGAACCGGTCGACCAGGCGAAATACGATGCTTATAAGAAGTCTGCCCCCGGCTTGATCAAGGAAGTGCAGGATGAGAATCCCGATTTCGTCACCTTCTTCCCCGAGCCGGGCATCTCCCCCGCCATGAGCGCGGCCGCCTGCCCGCCCGACTACTACGGCGACCCGTATGAGCTGAACAAAGATGAGCAGCTCGCGCTGCGCGTCTTCACCAACACCGCCAAAGCGGCCGCGGAGGGCGTGCGCGAGGCGTGGCCGAAGACCAAAGTCCTCGTTCCGTGGGGCGATCCGCTGTTCATCGTGCCCTTCCTGCGCGCCGGCTATCCGAAGAATCTGCTGGACGGCAGCGCGCTGGACATGATCGGCTTCGAGCGCCTGCCGGAGATGCAGCTCGCGCAGATGAGCACCCACCGGCTCTACGTGCTAAAGAATGAGTATAAAAAGGCCGGCTTCGACAACCCGCAGCTCTACTACGAGGAAGGCATCTTCTCGCCCACCGAGCCGGGTGCGCTGACCTGGGACGAGCAGGCGGAACGGTATTCCCGCTGGACGCTCATTTCGCTGGCCTACGGCATCGACCGCTTCTACTCCGGGTGGTTCGCCTTCGACTGCGGCAACTATTACGGCGCCGAGCATTACGGCGGCTGCGGCATTCAGCGCCGCATCCCCTACTGCGACCCGAAACCGGGTTACGCGCACTTCGCGACAATGACCCGCATGCTGGAGCGCTCGAAGTTCGACAAGTGGCTGCCCACCGGCTCGAACACCGCGTATTGCCTGAAATTCAACCGGCTGGGGCAGTCGGTATACGTGCTGTGGACGGTGCGCGGCACGCGGCAGGTCACCCTCACGCTGGCGAAGGACGGCGCCATCACCGTCACCGACAGCATGGATAACGGCACACCGGTCAAATCCGCCGGCGGCAAGGCCACCTTCACCGTGGGCACCTCGCCGGTGTATGTCACCGATGCCGGCGACATCACCGCGGTGTCGCTCGGCGCGCCGGACAACTCCGACTCCGTCACCTGGGCGCAAAACCGCAACCAGGACACCTGGCACACCGGCCCCGCCACCCGCGAGGCGCCGGTGCAGAAAGAGCTCAACATCGCCAGTCTGGGTGACGGCAGCTGGTCAAATTCCACCGAGCGCGATGCCATTTATGAGGAGAACAACTTCGATGAGAAGCGGTTCCCCGGCAACATGAGTGTGCAGACGGCGACCGATCCAGAGCGCAAGGGCAGCTTCCTCGCCGTGCACCTCGGTAAGCAGGACAAAGAGCGCTTCGTCATGCCCTATTACACGGTGCTGAAGCCGAAAACCCCCATTGCCATCCCCGGCAAGGCTGCCGGACTCGGCCTGTGGGTGAAGGCGCACAGCGACTGGGGCCGCGTGGTCTATTCCCTGGTCGATGCCAAGGGCGAGCGCTGGATCAGCATCGGCGCCAAGGACCAGTGGAACTGCAACGACCCGCACGGCTGGGCCAGCTTCAACTTTGACGGCTGGCGCTACCTGCATTTCGAGATGCCCGGCAGCCAGCCGTATGATTCCTACCGCGACTACGGCACCACCTGGTGGGGCAGCTACCACGGCGACGGCATCGTGGACCTGCCGCTCAAGCTGGACAAAATTATCGTCGAGCGCCGTACCCACGTGCTCTATGTCAATGATCTGCAGCCCGCCGACCCGTCGGACGTGCTGCTGGGCGAGCTGATCGCCGAATACGAGACGCCCGCCGATGCCACCGCGCAGGCCGTCACCCTCAACAAGGTGCGCATGCCGCTGCCGGCTGGTGCGCCGCTGCCCAACCCCATCGCGCAGATGGCGAAGGACAATACGCTGGCGCCGGTCACCCTGCAAGGGGTAAAGATGCCGGATTGGGGCTATGACGGCACCTCCGCCCACGTCAACTTCACCGAAACGCCGGATGCTGCCGGTTACCAGGTGTGGGTCGCCGCCTACCCCGATGGCCGCGGCGCCGTCGCTCTCGGCAGCCCCGCGAAGAGCGGTCAGCAAATGTACGGCCTGCGCCCGGGCATCAAGCTCTACCTGTGGGTGACTTATAAGAACAAGGACGGCAAGCAGAGCCAACCGTCCAACCGGCTGGACATCCAACTGGTGGACGCCTTCGCAAATAAATAAGGCAAGCCCTGTATGGTGTCCGGGTATCGGCAAGCTGATCTGGTGAAGGATCGGCTTGCGGCCTTGGCCTGTAAGTGAGTGAATGAGAAAAATAGAGCAAATGGGAAGAATGGGAAATCAAACACCCTCTTCCCATCCCCCATTTTTCCCATCTCCTCCGCTGATCTACCGGCTTACCTGACCGATCCTCTCTGGGCAAGCCTTCCGTTCGTCGGTTACCCTATGGGCTGATTTGTTGCTTCCATCGTACACCACCCCCCTTGACAAATCGGCGAACATGTGTATTATAAAGATATGCTTCCCTTCTCTCCCCATTTCTCGCTGCCATGCCTATCTGCCCTTGCGGCAGTATGGATTGCGGGGATGAATATCCTACCTATCAAATCGATGTTTTTTTCATCAGTTTGAGCGTGAAACCGCATCATCTGCCGCGGCTCCGTCCCGGCTTGAAGGAGTTTTCGGCGCGGCATCGTATCGTCCAAAGTAACCGTTGATTCTCTGGAGGTGGGCATGCGCGTTCTCATCATCATCGTATTGCTGGCCATCTGCGCCGCAGTCTATGCCGTCGAGCTTCCGCTCGAGGCGGAGGACTTCACGCTGCAACAGGGCTGGAAGGTGTCGGACGGCGGGTATTTCCCCGCGCAGCCGAACCTGTGGAGCCGGACCAAGATCATCGCCGACGAATCGGATCGCCCGGCGTCGGCCGTGAAAACGGTGGAGATTCCGGCGACGAAAACCTACAACCTGTGGGTGCGCTTTGAAAGCTCCTACGGCTTCGGCGCGCGCTTCAAGGTGAAGATCGTCCAGGATGGGAAAGTGATGCTCGACGCCGCCTTCGGCGGCAAGGATGAGAAGAAGTATTTCCCCTTTGGTCGCGGATATCGCGTGCAAGGCCCGTGGGATTGGCACAACACCGATTACGTCTACCAGGGCGCGACCGTCACGCTGGAACAAGGCTCGGCGAAGATCACCATCTACAAGGACAAGAACGAACAGCCGCCCGCCCGCCGCGTGGTCGACCTGCTGTATCTGACCGACGATCTGCAGCTGATCCCCGGCAACGACTGGAACTGGACCGGCGACAACCCGCCCATCCTCTCCCGCTTCACGGTGCCTGTCTACGTGCGCTGCACGGCGGCGGAAGGCGAAGGCGCGCTGAAGGTCGATGCCAGCTTTTTCCTGATCGGCTATTATCAAGGCCCGCATAAGACATATTACCTCTCCAAAGCCGGTGTGGCCCCCGCTGCCCCGGCGCGCGAGGGGTGGCTGAAGGCCGGCGAGACGACCGGCTGGCAGCGCATCGATGTCTCGGCGGGGATGACGCCGGAGCTCGCTCTTACGCCGGTGGGCGACGGCAAGCTCACCGTCGAGGTGGCGTCGTTCAAGCCGGCCAACTTGGTGAAGACGCTGACCCTCCAGGGCAAGTCGCCAACCAGTCTCTTCGTCGGCATCGGCAAGGCGAAATACGAGCAGGGACTGCTGGGCAGCGCGAAGGCGCTCACCCTCGAAGAGGTGTATGAGAAGCAGACCGCGCTGGTGAACGCCGTCAAGGCGCCCGGAACCCCGGCGAAAAAGATCCGGCTGGCGACGGCCTTCAGCCAGCCGCTGGAGCCGGCTTTCAACCTGGTGAAGGCGTTCGGCATCAACGCGCAGTTCTACGGCGTTGACCCCGCCATTTATGGCGCCAACCCCACGCTGAAGGGGTTCAACACCAGCTCCGGCTTCATCAGCCTGCAGAACTCCTTCATGAGCCAGGCCTGCTACGAAGGCGACTTTACCGCCCTCGATGCGATGTATAAAAAGGCGGCGGCCGATCAGAAGGCGGCGCTGGGCCGCGACCTGCCGCTCAACATCAAGCTGATTGAAGAGGCGGGACCGCCGGCCATCGACACCCTGTTGACCTATCCCGGCGTGAAGGCACAGTTTGAGAAATTCCTGGCCGGGCAAGGCTTGACGCTGGAAACGGCAAAGGCGGACAAGGCGAAGTGGCATTACCTGACCAATGACTTCCGCTGCCTGCTCTTCGCCCGCACCAGCGCGGAGGCCACGAAGCTCATCGAGAAGTATTACCCGGCGGGCACCCATACGAACTCCGGCAGCTTCTACCCCACCACCGGCCTCTATCCGGCGCTGGCCCGCGGCGACGACGCCTTCACGCTCTTCAAGGAGCGCGGCGTCACCGGGTTCAGCAGCGAGATGTCCTGGGGGCTGGGCAGCTCGCCGGATTTCATCGGCCCGCAGACGGAATCCTATGAAGGCACGCTGGCGCGCGCCCTTGCCAAGTACAACGATGTGCCGCTGGGCACCTATATCATCAGCGACGGCAACCGCGGCTACACCGGCGACTTCGTGGAGACGGCGAGCTACGCGCTGCTCAGTCACGGCTTCACCTGGCTCAGTTATTACATCTTCGGCTACCCGAACGAGTGCTCGTTCCTCGCCAATCCGGACATTCATGCCGCCATCAAGCGCGTCAGCTACGCGGTGGGCAGCGTGGAGGACGACCTGCTGTCGGCGAAGATGCAGCCCGCCCGCGTCGCCCTCGGCTATTCGCTGACCACCGACATCTGGGACCTGGCCGATCCGGGGAAGATCGAGCTGGGCCCCGGCAACACGGTCTACCCGCAGGAGCGGCACGAGCTATACTTGCTGCTGCGGCATCTGCAGTATCCGGTGGATATCCTGAGCGAGGACGATGTCGCCACCGGCGGGCTGAACCAGTACCAGGCCTACATCCTCGTCGGCGATCATCTGCGGCCGGAAGCGGCGGCGGCGCTGAAAGCCTGGGTGGCAAATGGCGGCACGCTCATCTCCGTGGCCGGCGGCGGGCTGTCCGATCAGTATAATCAGCCGCTCGCCACGCTGAATGAGGTGTTCGGTATCAAAGGGTCCAAACTGGAGAAGACCATGCCCACGTTGCGGCCCAAGCTGGAGCTGATCCATACCGCGCCGCTGGACACCATCACCTTCACCACCGGCAAGACCATGGACGCCTTCGCGTATCGCCAGCAGTTCACCGTCGGCGAGGGCACCGTCATCGGCACATATAAGAACGGCGAGGCGGCGGCGGTGTCCCATGCGTATGGCAAGGGCAAGGCTGTCATCATCGGCACCCTCCCCGGCGCCGCCTACCTGAAGCCGGCCATCCCCATGCTGCCCTTCGGGCGCGGCGGCGAGAACGAGCTTAGCCAGTTCTTCCCCACCAAATATGCCGCCGACGTGGCGAACATTATCGGCGACGAGCTGGCCGGCGTGTCCCGCCCAGTCGTGTGTGCCAACCGGCTGGTGGAGGCGAACGTCCTCGCCGCCCCCGACCAGTATGTCATCCCGCTGGTCAACTACACCAATGCTCCGGTGAAGTCGCTGAAGGTGCGCCTGAACACCGCGGAGCTGGGCAACCTGACCGATGTCCGCGCCAGCTTCGGCCAGATCATCAACCTGAAGCGCGACGCCACCGGCATCGACCTGGAGATCCCGCGGTTGGACAAGTGGGAGGTGCTGGTGGTGAGCCGAAAATAGGTAAGGTGCGGAAGGAGATTCACAGTCTGGAAGGGTGCGAGAGCCCCGCTCAATGACAGGCAAGGTATGGAGGCACACTCTCAGTCTGGAAGGAGGCGAGAGCCCCGCCCGAGTGTAGATAAGCTTTCCTATGATCGGCGGGGCTCTCGCCTCCTTCCAGACTGAGAATCAACCTTCCACCGCTTGACGATACTGGTCACCCGTTCGCGCTGAACGCTCCCTCATAATGCCGCATCTCGACGATCCGCCCGGTGGAGGTGGCCACTACCTCCACCACGTCGAAGCGGCAGTGGCATTCCGGCAGGTGGTGGGCGATCAGGTACGCCTGAGCGGTGCGGACAATGTGCTCCTGTTTGCGATCGTCCACTGAGGAGAGCGGGGTGAGGGTGTCTTCCGAGGTGCGGGTGCGGATCTCCACGAAGACCAGCGTGTCGCCGTCGCGGGCGATCAGGTCCAACTCGCCGCGCGGCGTGCGGTAGTTCGCTTCCAGCAGGCGGTATCCCTTGGCGCGCAGCAGCCGGGCGGCATGCCGCTCTCCCAGCGCCCCGAGCTCCTGTCTCGTCAGCGGTCGTGGTGACCAGGGCCAGCGCATTTTGGTCGCTCCAATGTCGAATATACGGTCAATAACCGGTGACTATTTCTTCAGCTCGGTCAGCAAATCCTGGTAGACCGGTTTCGCCAGCTCCGCGGTCAGCGCCTTGTAGGATTTCAGGAAGTTGCTCCGCCCGGTGAAAGCGCCGTCCTTGCCGATGCGGGTGAATTCGTCGTCCTCATCCACGTCATACCCGGCGGCGCGGAGGCGGGTGAAGATCTGCGCTTTGGCGGCGAAGTAATCTTGCACCAGCTTTGCGTAACCGTCATCCACATCGCGGAAGGCATGCCGGAAGGCGGTGTTGCCCATGATGCCGGCATAAACGTCCGGGTGCTGCGTCTTCGCGTAGCGCAGGTAGTTGAGCAGGTACAGCCGGAACTCCGCCTGCGCGAAGTAGTAGCGGTTCATGTTATCGAGGAAGTGGAACCAGTCCTCCGGCGTGTCCTGGCGGGACGTGCGGTAGTAGTCCAGGAAATCCAACCCCGTTTTCGTACCGATGTAATAGGCGTCGTATTCGTCGAGCAGGCCGTAGATACCGTCAAGCTGTGCGCCGGTCTCGCGCGCGGGGAAGACGTAGACCGGGAAGCGTTCCGTGCGCAGCGCCGCCGGGAACAGCCCCTGCATCTCGCTGGTGCGGTAGACCGCCGTCTGCTTCACCAGGATGGTCTCGGCGCCGGTGTAATACGCGTGGTAGCGGTCGTTCTTCGGCGGTGTCTTCTGTTCCGCGAGCATGGCCATGGCGATGCGATACTGGTACTCATGCGTCATCTCATGCACGACGGTGATGAGATCGGTCACGATGCCGTCCAGCGTGCGGCTTTTCACCAGCGACACGGGATCGGGGCACGGGGTGATGGTGACGGTGACGCCGCCGCAGTCCAGCGTGCAGGGGCACTGCGCGCAACGGTCCAGCACCTGCTTCCCGCCGGGCGAGTAGGTGCGCAGCAGCTCGTTCATCACCGTCCGCAGCCCGTTGCGGTCCAGCCGCGACACATCCACCGGCGGGAAGGCCGGCGGCTCGGCGCGGGCGATGCCGGAGAACAGGCATACCAGGAGCAGGATGATGAACTGTCGGGCGAATGCGTTGTTCATCATGTAGAGTATTCCACATCGGAAGGTATCTCCCTGCGCGCTTGCTAGCAGATCATCCAACCCGTTGCCGCGTACCGGGTGATGGCGTACAATATCACCCGGAGAACCATCAGGACGCCCTGCCTAACGGGTGCGTTTTGACATAGCATGAGTATCCGTATTCCATGACCAGGCATTTGAAGACGTTGCCAAATAATGACGTGACTTGTCGCACCCGGGAGGAGCAATCGATGAAAGTGATCTTCTGGTTAGGCATCATATGCGCAGGCCTATTGCTTTGTGCCGGCTGCGGGAAGAAGACCGTCGCCCCGGTCCCGAAGGCGCACATTGAAGCCCCACCCCTTCCCCCGGCGCCGGAGGCCTTTGCGGACACGTCACCGGTGATCGGCGTCGCATCCGCCGACTTTTACAGCGAAGTGACGATGACCAAGCCTGCCGGTGCATTGCAGCAGGGGACGAAAATCAAGATGCTGAACGATCAGGTCAGCATTCTGAATGTATCCCTGGAGGACGGCAGGCACTGCTATATCTGGCGGGGAGCCGTGTGCACGCCCGAGGAGTTGAAGCGCCGCCAGGATGCCGATGAAGTACCGGCGTCGCTGTCGATTATCGATGCCGCGGGCGGCACGCTGTTATTCAAGGGGGGAAACATCCAGCCGGAAGTGGGCGCCGACTACGAGTTGCAGCCAGGCATGGCGATCTGGGTGACGAAAACGGCTTCCGGAAGCCGGATCACATATAACAAGCAGCCGTACACCCTCGATACGCAGTCCATCGTCTATTACCACACGAAAAAAGGGGTCCTGCAGCTGCCGGTGTGGACAGGATCATAAGGTTGATCCGGCGTGCGCGACAGGCACGCCGGACCGATTCTCATCAGATGCCCAATACTCGCTTCTGCTCCGAGAGCAGCCGCGCGATCCCCTCTTCGGCGATATCGACCAAGCCGTTCATTTGCTCGCGGCTGAAGGGCATGCCTTCAGCGGTGCCCTGGATCTCCACCAGCTTGCGGTGGCCGGTCATCACCACGTTCATGTCCACGCTGGCGCGCGAGTCCTCCTCATACGCCAGGTCGAGCATGTTGCGGCCGTCGACGATGCCCACGCTGATGGCGGCGATGGCGTCGAAGCTGGGCAGCGAGCGCACCAGGCCGCGGTCCTTCATCCAGCACATGGCATCGTAAAGCGCCACGTAGGCCCCGGTGATGGAGGCGGTGCGCGTGCCGCCGTCCGCCTGAATCACGTCGCAGTCCAGCGTGATGGTGCGCTCACCGAGGTCGCGCAGCTCCACCACCGAGCGCAATGCGCGGCCGATGAGCCGTTGAATCTCCATGGTGCGCCCACCGGGAGAGCCCTTGGTCACCTCGCGCTGCTGGCGGGTGTTGGTGGCGCGCGGCAGCATGCTGTATTCCGCCGTCACCCAGCCGGTGCCGGAATTCTTCAGGAATGGCGGTACGCGGTCTTCCACGCTGGCGGTGCACAGCACCTGCGTGTCGCCCAACCAGATCATGCACGACCCTTCGGCATGCTTCACAATCTCGCGGTCCATCTGCACGGTCCGCAGCTCATTGTCCTGTCGTCCATCTACGCGTGACATAATACTCCCTCAAAATAGTTGGAAAGATGGAAGATTGGAAGGATGGATGAATGCGTTAGTAGTGAGTAGTCAGTAGTGGCTGGTCCGGTGGATGTGTAGGCAGATAGGCTTGCTCGCCTCGTTCCATAACTCTCATGCCGTATCGAAACCACCTTTGCGACGGTATTCCGCCGCCGGACAGATCACTACTAACAACTCACGATTAACTACTCACTCATTCTTCCAACCTTCCACTCTTCCATTCATCCGACGTTAATAATTTCCGCTGTCGGCTCGCCTTCGCCGACGGTCAGGATGGCGGCAGTGCGCTCGGTCTGGCCGAATTGCGGCTTGCCGGCGGTGCCCGGGTTCAGCCACAGCGTGCGGCCTTCGCGGACATTCTTCGGTACGTGTGTGTGACCGTGAATGATGATATCGGGGATCGGGTCGACATTGACGGCGCGAAACGGCTCGTGACACAGGAAAATGTCCGCGCCTTCCAACGTCAGCCGCCGTGTAGGCGGATATTGCGCGGCCGGCAGATCGGCATCCACATTGCCGCGCACCGCCACCACCCGCGCGATGGTCTCCAGCTCGGCGATCACCTCTTCGCCGCCGATGTCGCCGGCGTGCAGAATCAGGCTCACCCCCTGGAAGGCTTCGTGCACGCCCTTCGGTACGCGGCCGTGGGTATCCGAAATCACACCAATGCGCATAGTCACCCTTTCTGACTAGTTCCTTAATTCCCCACCCGGAGCCGCGGGTCCTGCCGGTTCTTGTGTATTGCTACAAACGAGAAGCCAGGGGGCAGTTCCCTTTGGGTTGACGCAATCATTCGAGCTCCTTACACTTTGGGGCGTGATGACATTCTCCGAGGCGAAAGACTACCTGTATAGCCTGGTCGATTACGAGCGAACGCCCGCGCAGGCGGCGACGGCGGCGTATCTGAACCTGGACCGCATGCGCGAGCTGCTGGCACGGGCGGGCAACCCGCATCGGGCGCTGCGCTGCGTGCATATCGCGGGCACCAAGGGCAAGGGATCGACCGCGGCGATGACCGCGCGCATCCTGCGCGCCGCCGGCCGGCGGGTGGGGTTGTATATCTCGCCGCACCTGATCGACTTCCGCGAGCGCATGCGCATCGGTGACGAGTTGGCCGGCGAAGAGGAGTTCGCACGGCTGATGGAGGAGGTTCGCCCCATCGTCGAGGCCATGCGTGCGGACGGGATGACGCCGACATTCTTCGAAGTGCTCACGCTGGTGGCGTTGTGGTGGTTCGCGCGGCAGGCGGTGGATATTGCCGTGCTGGAGACGGGCATGGGCGGACGGCTGGATGCCACCAATGTGGTGGTGCCGCTGGTGGCGGGCATCACCACGCTGGCGTTGGACCACACCGTCGAATTGGGCGACACGCTGGAGCTGATCGCCGGGGAGAAGGCCGGCATCATCAAGCCCGGGGTGCCGGTGGTGAGCGCGCAGCAGGAGCCGGAAGCGGCCGAGGTGATTGCGCGCACGGCGGCGGAGCTGGGCAGTCCGTTGTACCGTGTCGGCGAGGAGATCCACATCCTGCCGGGCGCCGAGTTCCTGCGGAACCGCCAGCGCTTCAGCATTGCCGGCCGGCTGGGGACCTACCGCGACCTGGAATGCCCGCTGCTGGGCGAGCACCAGCAGATCAACGCGGCACTGGCGGTGGGGCTGGCGGAATGCCTGCGGGAGGCTGGTGAGCCGATCACTGCCGAAGCCATCCGCGAGGGCATCGCACGCGTGGAGTGGCCAGGCCGGCTGCAGGTGCTGCAGCAGCAACCGCTGGTAGTGCTCGACGGCGCGCACGACCCCGCCGCGATGCAGGCGTTGCTGGCTGCCCTCGATCAGTACTTTGCCGGTCCCCCGCGCACCTACCTGCTTAGCTTCCTGCGCGAGAAGGATTGGCGGATGATGCTGCGCCAGCTCGCGCCCGGCGCCCGGCGCTTCATCCTCACCGCCTCCGCGAACCCGCGCGCCGTCTCACCGGAGGAATTGTCGGCGGAAGCGGCGTCACTGGGCGTTCCCTGCACCACCGCCCCCGATATTCCGGCCGCCCTCCGCGCCGTGCTCGCCGACACGCCGAATGACGAGATGCTCGTTATTACCGGCTCGCTGTATGCGGTGGGTGAGGTATTGAAATGGTGGCGAGACAATCCTGGGAGCGCCGGCATCCTGCCGGCTTGATCATGTGCCCACCTTCGCCACTAACGCTTGTCGAGAGCCGTTGCTCGAAATGCACAAATAGCGAAAGCGGGCTCGTGATCGGGCCGGCAGGATGCCGGCGCTCCCAGGAGCTACCCCACCGGTATCAGGTTCGATGCCAGCAGAATGGCGACGGCAGCGACGAAGAGGAAGCGCTGGTCTTTGCGGAAGGCATGCACGAGCACGGCAATGGCGGCGAGGATCGGCACCACTGCCACCACGCCAAGGAAGGTGAAGTGCGGGCCGCCGGGCAGGGCGTAGATCCTGATGGCCAGGCAGATCAGCGTCAACACCGCCAGGTCGCCGAAGGTGAAACCGAGCGCGATCTTGACTTTTCGGTAGGCGAAGGTTGCCGGCTCCAGCATCACCGAGAAGTAGAGGATCACGGTGGAGATGAGGGTGACGAAGAGCAGCACCAGCGAGATGTTGCGCATCAGCAGCGATTCGCGGAGCAGCCCCAGCGGCACCCCGAGCATCGCCATCCAGAAGGTGATCACGGTCCCGATCAGCCAGCGCGCCACCCCGCCCGCCGTGCGGCGGGCGGTCTCTTCCGGGCTGAGCGGCTCCACAACGGGCGCTTCAACCGCAGCGGCGGCTTGCTGTTCCTGCTCTTCGACGGGCGACTCGGCAGGCGTGACCGCCTGCTCCGGCTCCTCGGCGTGTGATGTGGTCAATCTTCCTCCGTGCCTTCCGGGGCGACGGCCACCGCCACCTTGGCGTGGCGGAAGGCGTCGCCGTTTTTCAGGTACCCGCGCTGAATCTGGCCGATCACGGTGTGCTCCGGATAGGCCGCGCTGGGCACCGTCAGCTCGGCGTCGTGGTACATCGGGTCGAAGGGCTTACCCTCCACCTCCATCGGGACGATGCCGTATTTCTCCAGCAACCGCAGCAGGTGGCGAAAGATCAGATCGTTCCCCTGCTTGAGCGATTCGACGGTGCTGGCCTCATTGACCGCCGCCAGCGCGCGCTCGAAATCGTCGACCACCGGCAGCATGTCCGACAGCACGCGGTCGCTGCCGCGGCTGAATTCCTGGTCGCGCTCGGCGCGCATGCGCTTGCGGAAATTATCGAAATCCGCATGGGCGCGCAGGTAGGCGTTCTTCGACTCCGCCAATTCTTGCTGGCACTGGGCCAGCATCGCGCGCAATTCGGCAATATCTTCGGGCACCGGCACGCAAAACGGCGCGTCCGTGCCGCCCTCGGCAATGTCGGCCGCCGTTTCCGGCGTTATCGGTTCCTGTTTCTTCTTGTCCTCTGCCATTCTCAAACTCCCCCGCTATCTCAGGGTGCATCATACCCGCACCACTTCGGATTTACGCTGCCGGCCGGCAATCCGGCCGGCGAATCCGGCCTATTATACCGGATTCCCCCCTGAACAGGGCAAGATTCCTGCAACCGAACGCGCGAATGCCACGTATTCAAGAGCAGGTCAGCGGCGGGTAAACAAGGTTCATGGCACGATGTGTCGAAGTAACAGAGAACGGACCGGACAGGTCGCTTACCTCATCGGAAGGAAGATGACATGCTGAAATATTTCATTCCTGTTCTTGCCGCCGCGCTGCTGCTCTTTTTCGCCGGATGCGTGGGGGAAGAGAAGCATTCGATCGATACCGGCGGCCAGGGCACGCTGGCGGGGCTGGTCGTCTCGCCGGAGCCGCAATCGATCGGCATCGACACCGACGAGGTGTTTTACCTGGATTGGGAGCCGGGGTACGAGCCGCCGCCGGAGTTGACCATCTCGTTGAAATCGGTCGACCCCGACAACACCACCTGGCCGGTCTACACCGTGCTGACCGATCTCGATCCGGCCAATCCCGGGCATTATCGCCTGGAGCCGTCCTATTACCTGTCCACCGAAACCGTGCTGCTGCTGACCATTTCCGGCGGCGGCGAGCGCCAGCGCTCAATGTACCTGACCGAGTCGTCGTCCATCTTCAGCACGAACACGCGACGGGTGCCGGGCGGACAGGCGGAGCATACGATTAAGACGAAGAAGTGATTAGTGGCTAGTGACGAGTGACTAGTGTTCCGGTCCATGATACACATGCCGATATAGAGAAAAGCTACCATGGTCCAGGACACTAGCCACTAATTACTAGTCACTAAAACCCTGTGAACCTGGAAAACTCCTCGAAAAACCATCCTGCTTTTCACCAAACGGCTCGCATTATTGACCCACCTCTTCACACCAGAGTATGATAGAGGCATCCTGTTCTCCGATGAAGGAGTGGTTTCATGGCCGAAAAGGTTGTGCTGGCATATTCCGGTGGTCTGGATACTTCGGTGGCTATCCAGTGGCTGCGTCAGGAAAAAGATTTGGACGTCATCGCCGTTGCCATCGACGTCGGTGAAGAGCGCGATTACGAGTCCATCCGTGAGAAGGCTTTGCAGATCGGCGCGCTGAAGGCGATCGTGATCGACGCCAAGGACCGTTTTGCCGATGAATATATCACACGTGCCATCAAGGCGAACGCGATGTATGAGAACCGGTATCCCGTCTCCACCTCGCTGGCGCGCCCGTTGATCGCGCAGTTGGTGGGCGAGGTGGCCGAGCAGGAGGGCGCGTCGGTGCTCTCGCACGGCTCCACCGGCAAGGGCAACGACCAGGTGCGCTTCGAGGCGACCTGGCAGTGCCTGTTCCCGCAGATGCGCATATACGCGCCGGTGCGCGAATGGGGCATGACCCGCGACCAGGAGATCGCCTACGCGGAAGAGCACGGCATTCCGGTGCCGGTGACGAAGAAGAGCCCGTATTCGCTGGACGTCAACCTGTGGGGCAAGAGCTGTGAGGCGGGTGTGCTGGAAGACCCGTGGAACGAGCCGCCTGACGACGTGTGGACGTGGACGAAGTCGCCGGCGGAGGCGCCCGCGGAGCCCGGTTACGTGATCGTCGGCTTCGAGGCGGGCATACCGGTCAGCCTGGACGGCGCGCGCATGTCGCTGAAGGACATCATCGTCAAGCTGAATGAGACGGCCGGCCTGCATGGCGTGGGACGCATCGACATGGTCGAGAACCGCCTGGTGGGCATCAAGTCGCGCGAAACCTACGAGTGCCCGGCGGCCATTGCGTTGATCACCGCCCACCGCGAGCTGGAGACGCTGTGCCTGGAGCGCTCGGTGATGCACTTCAAGGCGGGCGTGGAGCAGAAATACACCGAGCTGATTTACAACGGCCTGTGGTTCAGCCCGCTGCGGCTGGCGCTGGATGCCTTCGTGGACCAGACGCAGAGCGCCGTGACCGGCGAGGTGCGGCTGAAGCTGCACAAGGGCGCCTGCCTGGCCGTCGGCCGCCGTTCGGATAATTCGCTCTACCGCTTTGAGCTGGCTACCTACGATACCGGCGACATGTTCGACCAGAGCCTGGCAAAGGGCTTTATCGACCTGTGGACGCTGCCGGCGAAGGTGTGGAACGCCGCCAACCGGGAGCGCGGAACCTCGAAGTAGGGTTCGTAGCGAGCATCCTGAACCATGAAAGCCTCTCCATTTATCCGGGAGAGGCTTTCATGGTTCAGGACACTGATCATTTTCCGACGGCCAGGGGGATAGCTTGCCGAATCCCCGCGGCCGCTTCCGCTGTTGTTGTTTTACAGGGCGCCGGTATACATGGCGTTGGTCAGGACCGGCTTGCTGATGCTATTGGTGAACAGATAGACCTTTTGCGGATCGGTGGGGAAATTGCTGGGCACATCGGTGCTGCGGACCATATCGTTGTTGACCCAATATATAATTTTCTTCCCTCTCCGCTCGATGGTCAGGACGTCCTCAGTGGTGTAATGTTTTGCTGCGTCCAGAGTTTTTTCGACGCCACCCTCATACACTTTCAAGGCTCCCTGATTGCCAAAGATCGCCACGTTCGTCGCGGTATAGCCGGTCGGCACCGACTGCATCAGGCCAACCATGACATTGGCGGTCGGATCCAGCTTGAAGCTCACCTTGCCATCTTTGATGCCATTGACGCTGTTCCCCAACCGCACCCAGCTCGGGATATCCGTGTGAGCGGTGGTGGTGACCGCGCTGCCGGTGTGGTAATCGTCCGCCTGGTACCCGTTATAGGTGACCGTGGCATAGTCGGGATTGACCGTCCACTCGATATCGACCGGTGGTGCGATGGTGGTCATCGCCACGTGCCCGTCGAGGAAACTGGCGAGAAACTTGTCGGTGTGGCGGCCTTCGACATCGGATAGCGCGTAATAGGTGCTGGGGTTCGCATTCTCCTTCAGGCTATTGTAACTGTACGGGACCGTGATATCCACGGTGGCCGAGGAAGTGGCCCGCCCGTCGGCCGTCAAATACTCGCTATCCGTTTGATGAAATTCGCCCAGCGCTCTCCCGGACACGTTGATGTTATATATATAGCCGTTGACACTGCGCCCTTTCGACGGGCAATTGTAAAGATTCTTCGCCAGGTTCAGGCTGGCCCAGAGCTGACTTGCCGTCGGCAACGTCTCTTCGTTGTCCTGCGCGGCCATCATAATGGCCAGGGCGATCTGCCGCTGGTTGCTCGAACACGTGCTTTGGCGGGCTTTTTCACGGGCCTTGGCGAACACGGGGAACAGGATGGCGGCCAGGATCGCAATGATTGCGATGACCACCAGCAGCTCGATGAGGGTGAAACCACGTCGGTGTAACATATAGACTCCTTTCTTTACATACCCTAGTCTCCGCCGGTGGGTAGTCAGATTTACGGAGGCCAGGTTGGCAAGCCAATGGTTATATTGACATCCTAACACTCATTGAAACCTGTTAGCGTATAAAATTAAAATAATTTTCTTTCTGTATTGATACGATAATAATTGTCATCTAATCACGTTTAGCCCCTAATTCTATGTGTTTAGTTAAATAGATAATTTCACGGCATGCAGGCCCATCCCGGCATTACGGAGGTGCGGAAAACGCCGGAAGGTTGGAAGAATCACCTTCCAACCTTCCGGCTACGGCCGTTCAGGAGCGTTCCCGGCAGGCCTTATTCGATATTAATTCTCACCGGCTGCTTGGCCTTCGCCTGTTCGGACTTGGGCAGGGTGACCTCCAGCACGCCGTCATGGTAGCCGGCCTTCACCTCGCCCGGTTTCACCTCCGCCGGCAGCGGGATGAGGCGCTGGAAGTAGCCGATGCGGCGCTCCCGGCGGAGATAACTCTCCTTCTTCTCCTCATCCTCTTTTTTCATCTCCGCGCGGATCATCAAGGCGTCCGGGGTAGCTTCCACGCGGATCTGGTCCTTGTCGATGCCGGGCATCTCCGCGCGCACCATGATATCGTTCTCGCGGTCGATCACGTCCACGTTCGGGACGCGCATCATCTCCGCCGGCGCGCGCTCCTCCGCCGTCTCACCGAAAAAGTCCTCCAGCAGGCGGTTCATCTCCTGCCGCAGGCGCGACACGCCGGGAAAGGGATCCCAACGAACGAGTGGTCCCATTGCAACGTCCTCCTCCTTCAGGAATGGCCGCCGTGTGGTCTCGCGATCACCACACCGGGCGGCATGGTCATATCTCCAAGACCACATCCATTTTCGGCTGCAGGCCGCGGCGTGAAGCATGGGAATTGTACAGGGCTGTCGCGGTGCGCAACACCGCGCCGGCCTCACGCCCTATTGCGTCCGGGCCACTTTTACCGTATGCTTCAGGATGATATCAAGCATATTTCGGAGGGTGATTCCATGGGACTTGGCGGCGGCAACCTGGGCAAGATGCTGATGAAGCAGATGGAGGAAATGCAGCGCAAGATGGAGCGCATCCAGGCCGAGTTGGGCGAGGAGCGCATCGAGGCGACGTCCGGCGGCGGCATGGTCACCGCCACCGCCAGCGGGCTGGGCGAGCTGGTTGGGCTCACGATCAAACCGGAAGTGGTGGATCCCGATGACGTGGAGATGCTGCAGGACCTGATCCTGGCCGCGGCCGGCGAGGCGCTGGAGCGCGCCAATCGCCGCCGCGAAGAGCGTATGAGCGAAGTGACCGGCGGCATGAACGTGCCCGGGTTGGGCAAACTGCCGGGTTTTTAAACGTCTTTATCGAAACCGCAAATTTCGCAGATTACGCAGAGTACAATTTTATTGCTTCGCAGGGTGAAAACTTGCACAGCAATTTAATATCAATCTGCGAAATCAGTGTAATCTGCGGTTTCAATAAAAAATTCATATGCCATTTCCACGTATGACTATGGTCTGCCGGCGCTTCCCCGGCGAGCGGTTGAGCGATATTGACTGCGCGCTGGCGGCGGAGCTGGCGGGGTGCGATGCGGCGATCCGACCGGGAATGCGCATCGCGATCGCCGTGGGGAGCCGCGGCATCGCGGAGCTGGCACGGCTGGTGGCGGGCGTGGTGGCCTGGGTAAAGGCGCGGGGCGGGAAGCCGTTCATCGTGCCGGCCATGGGCAGCCACGGCGGCGCCACCGCGGAGGGCCAGCAGGAAGTGCTGACCGGCTATGACATCACGGAAGCGACGATGGGCGCGCCCATCCGCCCGTCGATGGCGGTGGTCGAATTGCCGCGGGACGCTGCCGAAGTGCCCGTCTACTTCGCCGAGGAGGCCTACCGCGCCGACGGCACCATCTTGATCAACCGCGTCAAACCGCACACCTCCTTCACCGGCCGTTATGAGAGCGGACTGATGAAGATGATGGCCATCGGCCTGGGCAAGGCGCCGCAGGCGCGGGCCATCCACGCGCTGGGCGTGCGCGGGCTGCGCGAGGTGATGCCGCAGGTGGCCGGCCAGGTGCTGCGGCACGGCAATGTGCTGCTGGGCGTGGCGGTGGTGGAGAACGCGCATGACGAGTTGCTGCTGCTGCGCGCCTTCCCGGCGGCGGAGATCGCGGCGCGCGAGCCGGAGTTGCTGGAGATTGCGCGGCGCTGCCAGCCCGCGCTGCCGGTGGACGCACTGGACCTGTTGATTGTGGACGAAATTGGGAAGAATATCAGCGGGTTAGGGATGGATACCCGGGTCATCGGGCGGCTGTCGATCCGCGGCGAGGCGGAACCGGAGCGGCCGCGCATCCGCCTGATCTTCGCTCGCGACCTGACGGCGGCGACGCACGGCAACGCCTGCGGCATCGGGCTGGCGGATCTGGTGACGCGGCGCCTCTTCGAACGGGTGGACCTGCGCGCGACCTACGCCAACGTGCTGACCACCGGTTTTCTGGAGCGCGGCAAGATCCCGCTCATCGCGGAGACGGAGGCGGATGCGCTGGCGATGGCCGCCGCCGCGCTGGGGCGGGAATCACTGGAGGGGGCGCGCATCATCCGCATCGCCAACACGCTGCGGCTCGACGCGCTGCTCGTCTCGCCCCCGGTGCTGGCGGAAATCGCCGGCCGGGACGGGATCGAAGTGCTGGGCGAGGCGGAAGACATTTTTACGCCATGGCCGAAGAACTAGTGACTAGTGGCGAGTGACTGGTGACTAGTATCCCGGAGAGTGGTAAGTGGGTATGTTCCCGATCAGTTTTTCGGTGATACGTTCACGAGCCACTCATCACCAATCACTCGCAGTTGATAACTATGTTTTACACACTGGGTAAATTCTGTTGCTGGTGCCTCACCAAATTCTTCGGGCGACTGAAGGTAATCGGCGCCGAAAACATCCCGACGTCCGGCGGCGTGATGCTGGCGCCGAATCACGTCTGCAACATGGACCCGCCGCTGGTGGGCGTCGGCTCGCCGCGGCCCGTCTGGTTCATGGGGAAGTCGGAGCTTTTCGCTAACCCGGTGGTGAACTTTATTTTTCGGAACGTGCACGCCTTCCCGGTCAAGCGCGGGGCCGTCGATCGCGATGCGTTGAAAACCGTGCACAAGCTGCTGACCTCCGGCAAAGCGCTGACCATCTTCATCGAAGGTGGCACCAGTTCCGATGGTCGGTTGCAGCCGCCGTCGCTGGGGCCGGCGATGATGGCGTTGCGCGCCGGGGTGCCGATCGTGCCGGTCGCGGTCATCAACTCCGACCACCTGCTGCCCAAGCATAGCAAGGTGTTACATTTTTCTCACGTCACCGTAGTCTACGGCCCGCCGCTGACCTTCCCGCACCTGGCGGGCAAGCACGCGGACCGCGAGGCGCTGCGCGAGGTGGCCGAGACGGTGATGCGCCGCATCGCGGAGCTGATGCAGGCCCATGGCGCCGCCGACCGCGTGCCGGCGGGGTACCTTGACCAGGACGGCTCCGCCGCCGCCAACGACGAAAGCTGTACGCAATGACGAGAAATGGTGAGTTACCATTACAGGAGGTTACCGAGGATGGCTGATGAATTGCCGCAACCCGTTTCTCCGCCCCCCGTTGATGTAACCCTGACGGCGGAGGAGCTGCTCACGCCTGAATTTATGGGCAAGCTCGAACACCTCTCCATCGTCGTCACCCGCGCCTTTGCCGGCCGCATGCACGGCGAGCGCCGCAGCATCCGCCGCGGCACCTCGGTGGAGTTCGCCGACTACCGCAACTACGTGCCGGGCGACGATTTACGCTACGTGGACTGGAATGTCTACGCGCGGCTGGAGAAGCTGTTCCTCAAGCTGTATATCGACGAAGAGGACCTGCACGTCCACCTGCTGATCGACACCAGCCGCTCGATGGGCTTCGGCGCGCCGGGCAAGCTGCTGGCCGCCGCCCGCGTGGCCGCCGCCCTCGGCTACATCGCGCTCTCCAGCTTCGACCGCCTGTCCGTCACCGCCTTCACCAACCGGCTGGGCTCGCGCGTGCGCCCGCTGCGCGGGAAGGGCAATGCTTCCGCGCTGTTCGACTGGCTGAAGGGCCTGCGCGCGGAGGGGGTGAGCGATTTCTCCCGCGTGTTCTCCGATTACGCCTTGCTGGCGCGCCGCCCGGGGCCGGTGATCATCCTTTCCGACTTCTTCGCCCCCGGCCTGGAGGAAGGGTTGCGCTCCATCGTGGGCCGTAAATTCGCTCCTACGCTGATGCGCGTGCTGGCGCCGGAAGAGGTGAATCCGCCCTACACCGGTGACCTGCGCCTGGTCGATTCCGAGACCGGCGACTCGCGCGAGATCACCATCACCGGCGGCGTCCTCGCCCGCTACCGGCAGCGGCTGCAGGCGCACCGCGAGTGGCTGGAAGGGATTGCGGGCCGTTTCGGCGTAAATTATATCGAGACGACCACCGATGAGCCGTTTGAGAACCTGGTGCTGCGCTATCTGAAGGCGCGGCGGATATTACAGTGAAGTGGAAGGATGGAAGATTGGAAGAATGGATGAGTTGAGTGAGTAGAGAGTAGTTGTCTGACTGGGACTACTCACTATGATCTTCCATCCTTCCATTCTTCCAATCTTCCTTCTCTCACTCCACAAGCAAGCTTTGCCGATAACAAACTCAGCGTTATTTTGAAAGGGAACATATGCCGGACGATCGGCAGCCGATCCTCCAATTGAAGCAGTTGTCCTACGATGTGGGCGGGCGGACGATTCTCGACCACGTGGACATGGAGATCTACCCGCGGGAGATCTTCGTGGTGCTGGGCATGTCGGGGAGTGGGAAGACGACCATGCTGCGGCTGCTGACCGGGTTGATCCGTCCCACCGGCGGCTCGGTGCATATCCTGGGGCAGAACATCACGGAAATGAACGAGGATGCGCTGAACGTGCTGCGCGCGCGCACGGGGCTGGTGTTTCAGTTCGGCGCGCTGTTCGACTCGCTCAAAGTGAAGGACAATGTCGGCTTCCGCCTGTACGAGCATACGAACGCCACCGAGGAAGAGGTGCTGCCGGTGGTGGCGGAAAAGCTGCGGCTGGTGGGGATGGCCGGGTTCGAGGAGAAATACCCCGCCGAGCTCTCCGGCGGCATGCAGAAACGTGTCGGCATCGCCCGCGCGCTGCTCGGTGACCCGGAGGTGCTGTTCTACGACGAGCCCACCAGCGGACTGGACCCGGTGATTGCCGCCACCATCGACGAGCTGATCGTGAAGCTCCGCAACACGCTGGGGGTGACGGAGATCATCGTCTCGCACGACATCACCAGCGTGCTGCGCATGGCCGACCGCATGGCGCTGCTCTACGAAGGCCGCCTGCGCCTGGTCGGCACGCCGGCGGAGTTCCAGGCCAGCACCGATCCGGTCGTCCGCCAATTCCTGGAAGGGAAGACTGACGGGCCCATTCAAGTGGTATAGTATAACTTGGATGAATTATTATGCGCCGGCCCGCCCCGGCCTTCAAAAGGCCGGGCTATTATAAGACGCCGGATCAATCCGGCTTCAGAGAATTTCAAGGCTATTATTCATTCATCGAATGGGATGAAGTGTTATGACAATCTCAAATGAGCTTCGTGTCGGCATCATGTTTCTGACCGGCCTGATTCTGCTGGTGCTGATGGTGGTGACGCTGTCGCGCTGGGGACAGGCGACGAAGACGTACAGCTTTACCATCCGCTTCAAGCTGGCGCAGGGGCTGAAGGAGGGCGCCGGCGTGCAGGTGGCCGGCGTCGAGGTGGGGCGCGTGACCAACATCGGGCTCGACCCGGACAACAACGACGCGCTGGTCACCGTGCAGGTGGACCGCCGCGTGCGGCTTTATCACGGCTACACCTTCGCCCTCGGCGTGGGGGGGATTGTCGGCGAGCGCTATGTGGATATCGTGCCCCGCTCGCGGAAACCGTACGGCATGGTGGTGTCCGGCCATACCGAGGTGACCGGCAAGGACCGCCCGGATATGAACCAACTGGTAGACAATGCCAACGACCTGGTGACCAAGCTCACCGCCGCCACCGACTCGCTGAACAATATCATCGGCAGCCCGGAGAATAAAAACAACCTGACATCAGCGATCACGAATTTGAGCCTGGCCACCGCATCCACCGCCGAATTCGCCAAGGAACTGAACGGCTCCATGGCGCGCAACAAGATGGCCATCGACGCCTCCGTCGTCAATTTCCAGCACACTACGCAGTCGGCCGCGCAATTCAGCGACCAGTTGAACCTGCTGATGGCGCGCAACCAGCATGAAGTGGATGAGACCCTCGCCAGCATCCGCCAGGGTTCCGTCAGCGCGGCGGAGTTCGCCACGGCAATGAACGAGACCATGCAGCGCAACCAGCAGGTGATTGACCTGATCATCGCCAACCTGGGCCAAACCTCCAGCTCGACGGCGGAGTTGACGGCCTCCGTGAACGCGACCGTGAAGAACAACCAGCAGGCGGTGGACCTGATCGTCGCCAACATGCAGACGGTGACCGGCGACCTGAAGGAGCTGACCTCCACGCTGAACACCAAGCTGTCGAAGTCGGATATGTTCGACAACATGGAGGCGGCCACCCGGCGTGCGGTCGACATCGCCGACCGCCTGGAGAGCATCGCCAATGCGGTGAGCACCATGCTCAACGACAAGGACTTGACCGATGACGTGCGCGAATCGGTGAGCAACCTGCGGCAGGCCAGCGAGGACATGCAGTCGTTGATGGCCGATGCCCGCGATGCCGCCGCGCCCTTCCCGGAGATGACCGCCTCGCTGCGCGAAGTGACCAATGACATGCGCAGCATCACCGGCTCCATCCGCGAGATCACACCGGAGGCCTCGCAGCACGTGCTGCAGATCACCCGCAACCTGCGCAGCACCACCGACAGTCTGAGCGGCACCACGCAGCAGTTGGTTCGCTTCGGGAAGACGCTGAAGGACACCAAGGTGCAGACCCAGGCACAGTTGATCGGGCTGGTGTCCGGCGACCCCGACACCCGCGCCGACCTGAACATGGATATCCTCGGCGCCAGTACCATGCTGCGCGTCGGGCTGGCGGACGTGGGCTACCGCGACCGCCTGAACGTGCAATTCGGCAACCGCTTGGGCAAGGACAACTGGTTCCGCTACGGGCTGGTGCAGTCCAGCTTCGGCGCGGGGGCGGACTGGAGCCCGTCCGATCGCTGGCGCCTCACCGGCGAGCTCTTCGCCCCCGGCGACATCCGGGCCAACGCTATCGTCAACTATCAGCCGAAATTCCTCGGTGACGACTGGTGGCTCACCGCCGGCTACTACGACCTATTCCATGACGACACCAGCGCCGCCGGCGTCGGGGTAACATATCGGCCGAAATAGACAGGTTCGGGGACTGACCTCGCATTTACAGCCTGGTCGGAAGATATCAAAGCCGACGGAGGGTCAGTCCCCACGTTTAGGGAAGCTTTCCTATACGTGGGGACTGACCCTCCGTCGGCTTTGATATCTTCCGACCGGGCTGTAAATGCGAGGTCAGTCCCCGAGCTCTCCTAAGCGCTGGTACGAATCAGACAAGAAGTGTGCCGGGATTCTTCATGCACAACCCCTTGACCGAGCAGGCCTTGGCAGGTAGGATGGGGGGCCGTAACATTTGCAGAAGGGAACCATCCATGGAAGTCATCTCCGTGCACGATTTACTACTCGACCGCTCGCTCAATCCTCGCAAGAAGGGGGTAGACCAGGAGGTGGTGGAGCATTACGCCTCCATCTTCAAGGAAACCATCTGGCCGCCCATTCTGGTGCACCGCGGCACCAACAAGCTGCTGGACGGCTGGCACCGCGTGGAGGCGGCCAAGCGCGCGGGGGTGTATTCGCTGCCGGTGCTGTGGGTGGACGCCAAGGAAGAAGAGCTGTTTATCCTGGCGGTGAAGGCCAACCTGGGGCACGGGCTGCGGCTGACGCGCGAGGAGCGCTACCAGGCCATCGCCCGCCTGCAGCGGGAAAGCTGGACGCCGGAGCGCATTGCCGAGGAGCTGGGCTGCGCGCTGGGCATGGTAGACCGTACGGAGAAGGCGGAAGACCTGCGCATCAAGTATAAGGTGAAGAGCCATCCCGCCGCGGCGATGCCCATCGAATCGCTGGTCGAAGTAGCCAAGCTGCCGGAGGAGTTCCAGGACGAGATTGTGGAGCTGGCGTGCGAGTTGGAGGCGGCGCCCGCCGACCTGCGCCGCACGGTGCGCGCGGTGAAGAAAGGCGAGGTGGAAACCACGCAGGACATCCGCCGCACGATGACCGACCCGGAGTTCCTGAAAGCGCGCAAGGCGGCGATGTCTCCGCTGGCAGACGGCAACTGGATGATGAATTTCGCCACCGTCATCGACCAGATGGAGAGCACCTCCTTCAAAATCACCCCCGTCGAGCGCGACGCCGCCCTCTCCCTCTTCCGCCGCCTGCGCGGCTGGGCCGACCGCCAGCTCGCCCTGCTCGGTGAAGAGGAGCCAATGCGGCTGCTCTAATGGGAAGAGAAATTACGGCAGTGCGACCGATCATTTGCCAGCGGTAGAAGGCCCATTCACGGTCTGGAAGGGTGCGAGAGCCCCAGCCGATGTCAGGCAGGCTTTCTTAAACTCGAGCGGGGCTCTCGCACCCTTCCAGGCTGTGAATGGGACTTCCACCGCTGGCATATTATCGAGATACCAAACCCACGCGAGGCCAGTATCTGTGAAATCTGCGGTTTCACGTCTTACCCCTTTTTGCACCCCGCTCGCATGGCGCCCAGGATGGGGGAGAGGGCGATGCCGAGGAAGACGGCGATGTAGAGGGCACCGATCAACGGCGTCCACCAGGGACCGTTCCAGATCCAATCCACAACTTCTTTCATGGGATACCTCCTTCGCCTCCGTTCAATGGAGGCCGGTCAATTCCCGGTTTAGGACGGCACATTCTCTGCCGTGGGCTTATCGGAAGCCGACGCTTCTTCTCCCGACAATGCGTCGGCCAGCTGCTCGAGGGGTGATCCGTCGCCGGGCTCCGGCATGTCCACCAATGCTTCATCAACCGGGATCGGCGCCGGTCGCCCGCGCGCCAGTGCGGACGTGAGAAATGCCCAGCCATATACCGCAATCAACGCGATGCCGATCGTGATGCCGGCCAGGCGATAGGCGGGGAACCACAGGAAATTCTCGGCGTTAACCGCCAGCACGGCAGTGGCGATGGTCACGAAGATGGCCAGCGGCTGTGCGCGGAGGACCAGCCGGTACAGCGCCCACAGGCCGGTAACGATGATCAAGCATTCCAGGCTGGTCAGCATGATTTCGATTCGAGTGTCATCGGTTGCCGTCACCACCAAGGCCAGGAAGATGCCCGCGCAGCAGACCGCATACGCCGCCTTGCGGAAGATGCGCTTGCCGAAGGCGACCAGTGCCAGCCAGGCCAGCATGCCGACGAGCCCGAGCACGATGGCGGCGCCGATACGGAAGAATACCGGCAACAGCAGGTCCTGACCGGCGAAGATCGGCAGAAAGTGTCCCGGCGTCAGCGAGGCGACCAGTGCCGGCGCGTGCACCAGCCAGTGTGGAATCTGCACATCCGTGCTCAACCCGTCCGACGGGATGGCATCCAGCATTGCCATGACCGCCACGACCAACAACAGCAGGGAAGCGATCGGAACCTGCGCCAGCAGTGCGGAGCGCCAGGTATCTCGATGCCGGTATGGCCGCAAAATGGCTGACAGCCAGGTGCGTGGGCCCGGTAAATCGGGGAAGGCCGATGCCCACATCGCCATCAGCAGCGGCAGGCAGAAGAAGGCGAAGAACGCGGCAAGGAGCATGACGGCAAGATTGAGCAACCAGGTTTGCAGCAGTAACCCCAGCGGCGACTCGGTTGCGGTCAGATCGGCCCAATCCCGGGGATATTTCATGACGCTGTATGCCAGCAGGATTAGCGCCATCGCCACGGCCGCTCCTGCCCCCCAGCGCCACGGCAGCCGATACCGGCGCAAGGTGGCAATGCAAAGGATACAGGCCCAGATAGCCGGCACGATGAACAGCAGGAGCGCGAGCTTTTCACTGATGATACTGCGCAGATTCTCCGTTTCCTGCTGAAAGGCATACGAATCCGGCACCTTGAATTTCCGCTCGATGGCGCCGACCTGGTTCCCGGTGACTTTGACTTCGGTCAAATATTGCGCATTGCCGATCTGCAGGCCGAGCATGGTCCAACTGAACTGGTAGGAGCTGCCGTCCGGTTGATTACGATAATCAACTCCTGCAAGCTGCAGGTGGTTAATGGGTGCGCCCTGCAGTGTCAGCGCACGCTCGGCAAAACCGAGTGCCTGATCGGACGTCAGCTGTATGACCGGCGCGTTTTCCGGCAAGGTGTGGTCGATATCCCACAGCGTGCCGTCGGCAGCGAGACGAACCTCCCAGCGCTCGGCGGACAGCGGCTTTTGCCAGCACACGGACCACATCAACTCGGGGGTGAGCAGCCGCGCCTTCAGAGCGTCGCGATCGTCATCTGCGAGATAGTCGCCGAGATAGTCATGGACCAGCTCAGCGTCCTCATCGCCGGTCTGCGAGACCGCGGACATGACCCAACCATCCACCGCTGCTTTCTTTTGCTTCACGGCGGCGCGGGCGATGCGGATGGTGGCCGTGCGGTCGATGAGCATGCCATGGAACGGATTGGTATTCGTTTTCTCCCAGTTGTAGGACGGCGTCGAGCCGGTCAGCCGATGGGTGGTGAACGCATCGGCGAGGCAGATGGCCAGCGCGACGAGGAGGAACACGCCGCTCAGCCACCAGGCGAGGTGCGGCAGTGGGCGTGGGGGCGGTTCCGTTTCCGGCAACGGCACCGATTGCTGCCGCTCGCGACGCTGCCGGAGCATGAGGTCGGTCAGGGCCTGATTATCGGCCGGTGTCTCGTCCGGCGCCGCTTCTCGCTTTCGTCGAAACCAGACGGCCAGCGCCAGCGGCAGCAGCATCAGCACCAGCACCACCAGGGCATTCATGCGGGGTGCGGCCGTGATACTGGTCAGAAACGACGTACCGGCAATGGCGATGTTATATCCTGCATGAGCGATGAGCGACGGCAAGGGCCCGGAGCGCACGAAGATATACCCGAAGATAATGCCCCAGAGGGTCAACTCGATGCCACGGATGTAAAATGGCTGGTTCGGGTAATTGCAGTGCCCGAATCCCCAGACGAGCGCGGGGATGGTGATCGCCAGCCATTCCCATTTTACCACGCGCTTCAACCAGGAGATGGCCAGCACACGGAAGAGGAACTCCTCACTGACCGACGCCTCGACCCCTACCAGCAGGGCATACGCCCACGGGGCACGGGTGCTGAACAGGTTATCGTAGGGAATATCGGCCGGCATCCAGGCATGCAGGCATCCTTCGGCCAGCAGGTAAAACACGCACACAAAGGCCAGTTGTATGGGAATGAGCCAGTAACCGAAGAGCAGATTCTTGCGGCCTTCATCGCTCGCCAATCCGGCGCGGGTGAACCACCAGTAGAGCGGGCGATGTTGCGGAAAAGTCCGCCGGTAATACCATTCCGCCCCACAGACGACAAGCATGGTGGTGAGGAAGGTCGCGAGAAGCCGCAGTCCGATCTCGGTGCCATGACTGGTCCAATAAGCCGGCCAGGAATAGCTGACTTCGAAATCCGCGTAGGCCAACGGCAGTTCGTTGAGCGCATTGAGTAGATTAACCAGCGTTACCAGCACGGCGGCCCAGAACCCGCTCTGCCAGTGAAAGGCGCCGGTGATGATGCCGCGAATGACGGCGACCAGTGCGGCAAGGTAAAAGATCAGCGACAGGCAGAATGATGCGTTTGCCAGCAGGTCGCCCCGCTTCGTCTCGCGCTCCAGGCCATCCAGGAAGGCATCGGGAACAGAGACATATCGTTGAAACGAAATCACCCGGCTGCCGGTGACGATGATGCGCACCCGCTGCACGGCGTCCCCCACCGTAAAATTCCGGCGCTCCCAGGTATAGGAGTAATCGTTGCGGCGGGCTTGCGGGATCAATGCCGAGGAAATCTGTTTATAACCTGCCAACCGCAAGCCCGCCGTCCGCAGCGCAAAGTCGCGCGCCACCTGTTTGGCATCTTTCGTCTCCGCGGCAGGGGCATCGTTGGCCAGATTGTACCGATAGCCGAGGATCGCTCCATCCGGCGAGACGCGGACCAGGTAACAATCGTTCTTCCCGGGAGAGAACCAGCGCACCACCCAGTAATAGACCAGGCCGTCGGATTGCAGGACGCGATTGGCCTCCCATATGCCCAATGTTTGCTCGACATACGCTTTGACCTTATTCTGGGTGATAAAGTAGACGGAGCAGCGGTAGTCCGCGGGGATGGCGATCTGTTCCCGGTGGAGGAATTGTTCGGCGGTTCGGCGCGCGCCCGGGGCGAAAACCCGCGCGCGCAGGCTCGCAGTGGGCAAGGCATACGGCATCAGTCCGGCGTAGAGGAAGGCCGCCAGCACCGCAAGCAGGAGGAGTATTCCGTATTTCGCAACCCGGGGTAGCCGCATCCCGCACCCTCATTGCCGACAGCTTGTCGTCTTGACCAGTTGGTATCTTCTAGTATATCGAACCACTGGTTACCCGGCAAGCCGCTTGCCCGGTTAGGGAGCGGATGAAGGCATCCGGCTAATTATGGTTTCGCCTCATCGTGCGCAGCCAGGTTCCCAATCGCCGGGGGATGAACCACCTGGCCGTCGGCGTCGAAGCGCGAGCCGTGACAGGGGCAATCCCAGGTCTTTTCTGCGTTGTTCCAACTGACGATGCAGCCCATGTGCGTGCAGACCGCGGAGACGGCATGCAGCGCGCCGGTGTCATCACGATAAACGGCGATCTTCTTCCCGTCGAGCTCTACCACGCGCGCGTCATTGTTGGACAGGTCGGCCACGCTGTCGTCATAACCGGCGATTTTGCCCTTGATCAGGGTGCTGATAATATGCACGTTGCTGGCCACCAGCTCGGGAGAGGTGAAGCTCTCGATGCGGTTCGGGTTGAACAGCGCCGCCCAGGGGTTGTCGCGGCCAAGAATCTCGTCGCGCAGCAGCATACCGGCAAGGGTGCCGTGGCTCATGCCCCAGCCCTTGAAGCCGGTGGCGACATACAGGTGCTTCGTGCTTGAGGTGAGCTTGCCGATCAGAGGCACTTTATCGTAGGTTTCCGCATCATTGGTTGACCAGTGGTACTCGATGGACTGTACCGGCAGGATACCCCGCACCCAGTCCTCAAGCTCCCGATAGCGCGCAACGGTGTCGCCGCCATGCCCGGGCTGGTGCGTGCCGCCGCCGGCGATGACGATCTCCCGGACCGTGCCGGCCCGGTGCGGGCGCAGCGAGTGCTCCGACTCCTCGGTACTGTAGAACATGCCGGCGGGGAAGGGCTGCGCCAGCTTCACGCCCAGGGCATACGATGAGCGCACGAGCAGGCGTGTGAAGAAGAATTTCGGATCGTAGATCGGGTAATTCGTGGCGATGATGACGTCCCGCGCGCGGATCTCCCCCAGGTCGGTGGTCACCAGGCAAACCTTGTCCTGTTCGTCGATCTTGGTGACCCGGGTATTTTCGCATATCCGGCCTCCCGCCTGCACGAATTCCTCCGCCACCGCCAGCAGGTATTTCCGCGGGTGGAAGACATACTGGTCCTCGAAGCGCACGGCGCCGGCGGTGGGGAAGGGCAGCGGCACGTCGACGGTATAGGAGGCCGGTAACCCGCAACTTGCGGCGGCGGCCGCCTCGTCGCGCAAGGTCTCCGCGTCCTTTACCGTCACGCCGTAGGTGTAAGCCGGGATGCGCTGCAGGTCGCAGTCGATGTGGTGCTGCTCCACGTAGGCGGCCACCTGCCGGATGGCGGCTTCGTTCGCCTCCGCGTAGATCCGCGCTCGCTCCTGGCCGAAGTGCCGCACCAGGTGATGGTAGATCAGGCCATGGTTGGAGGTGAGCTTGGCGGTGGTGAAGCCGGTGACGTGTGATACGATGCGACCGCGCTCCAGCAGCGCTACGCGTTGGCCGGCCTGGGCCAGCAGCAGGCCGGCGGTCAGCCCGGCGATGCCGCCCCCGATGACCGCCACATCCACCGTCATTTCCGGCGGCGCCGCCGGATAGGATGTCTGCGGCGTGGTATCGAGCCACAGCGACGTCGCTTTGCCTGCCTGATACGAGGATGCACACATTGGATAACCCTCCGCACCTGCCATCGATGGTTACAGATATCACTATAGCTGGAACGGCGGCAGGCGGATGGGCTGACCGGTGACAAAGAGGGGCAATCCGAAAACACGCATGGAAAATGCCGGGGACACCCCCATGGGCACCCTGCGGTGTCCGGAGATGTCCCCATCAGCATTTTGTCTCTTCCCAACGGGAGGAGTGGAATTACTTCGCTTTTGCGCCGGAAGCGGCTTTATCCTTCTTCGGCTTCTTGGTTTCTTTCTTCGGAGATTTGTCACCCATGGTGGACTCCTTTCATGATCAGCGTTACAGCCGGCGCGGACCGTCCGTGTTGCGGCCTGCCCTATTTTACTCCGGGTGGTGCCTTCTGCCAACCGGGGATATGCAATTTTCAGCCCATGTGCAACGAAAGGCGCCAAAGCGAGCAAGTGATCGGTTTCTGTTATAATGCTACGCAGGAATTGCCTGGGAGGTGGCGCGATGGTGCGAGGAAGACAGCTCGGTCGCTTCTGGTGGATCGGCGTGATCCTGGTGGTGCTGGCAGTGGCGCTGCTGTTCAAGATCATCGACTGGTACGCCTCACCGCATACCTTCCGGCTGGTGGCGCATTATTCCGCCAAAGCGAAACTCGCGCGACCGATCGATACCAGGCAGCTCTATCCTGAAGATCTGAAACGCCTGGAGGAAGGCGATCCCGCGGTGTTCACCGAGGCGGGATTGTTCCTGTATGAGCAGGGCAGCGGCTTTTATCAAGCCGATGAACAGGAAGCCGTCATCGCCTTTCGCGACTGGCGCGGCCGGCGGCGATGGGCGGTGACGCTGCCTGCCAGCTCGTTTCGCGGATTCTTCGCTTCACCAAACGGACGGTATCTGGCCACCTATTGCGGCGGTCGCGGCAGCAGCCTGTTCGAGGTGTGGCGAGACGGCAAGTCCGTGTATGAATGGATGCCGGATGAGTCAGGCTCGGATCAGGTTGTGCGCATCGATAACGACGGGCAGCTCTCTGTGTGGTATGACGGCAAGCTGTCCGTGATCCAGGATGGCGAAGTGATCGCCAGCAATCTCAACCTGCCGACCGGGGTATATACGGAAAAGAGCAATACCGATTACCGGGTGGCGCCGGACGGGACGGCCATGGCTGGCCTGGTTCATACGATCCGCAGATCGGATGCCGATTATTCGCGTCCGGACCCGGGACCGAGTTTGGATTATATCGCCCTTGACATCAAAGGCAACAAGATTGTGGCGACGCACCAATTGTTCAAAAAAGTACCCGATGAAGGTTGGAGGTTCCTTCCCGGCGGCGATCTGGAGTTTGCAGATGGCACGCTCTACACACGGAATGGGCAGCGTCGCAGCAGCAATGGATGGGTTCCTTTCGATTCCTTCATCGGTGCAGGCACGTCTGATCTCTGGCACGGAGATGCGATCATTCAAGGTCAGGCAACCCAAGTTTTTATGACCAGTCCGCAAGTCCAGGCTCCTACCCCGACACCGCTTTTACGTGTATATAACCCACGTACAGGACTTACCTGGCAATTGCCAAATATTATGTCGGCAAATGATAGCGTCAGCAGCGACTTTTACAAGGTATATGCCTCCGGCAATGGTCGCTACGCGCTCGTTATCATCCATAACAATGACTATCCGCCAACAATGGCAGGCCGTCTGGCCCGCACCTTTAAAGGCAGCGCATCGATGCGGAAGCTTTTTCATCGTATACCAGCGACCTATACGCATTTTAAACTATACGATCAGTTCGGCAAGTTGAAAGCGCAGATGATTTGTCCAGTCACCGATACTGGATATGGCATGGACGATTTTATCTTAACCACCCCTGTCTTCAAGGTAGGAAAGCGCCAATACGCCATGGTGAGTTACGCGCTGTCGCAGGACGGCAAGAATCTGGTGGTGCTGGCGCAAAGCCTGACCGGGCACGACCGGCTGTATCTGCACTTCGCGTGGTGATCGGACGGTTTGCTTGACGGCGACAGGGCGTTTTGGCAGAATGGGCGCAAGACGCACCCTTGTCCCGGGAGTGACACCGCCATGCATGACATCCATCCCGACCTGGCCGGTCCCATGCGCGCGAGCCGCATTATCGGCGTCATGTTCGCGATCTTTACCATCGGGACGATCGTCCTCGCTTTTGCGCTGCGCATACCCACCCCGGTATACTTCGGCATGCCGATCCATCGCTGGATAATACTGCTCGATGCCGTGGTGATGGCGATCCTGGGCTGGGTGTTGGCGTGGAGCCGGCCGGCCTGGTATCGCCGGGCAACCGAGCTGCTGGAGAGCGCGCCGCCGCGACTGATGTGCGTCACCTTGCGCCTGGAGCCGGGCGGGGAGAACTCACCCCCGACACTGAAGGCGCTCCTGCGGCCCGCCGGCGCGGGTGCGGACACACCGCCGGTCATCTACAGCCTGCACATACCCGCATGGAACTATAAGAAAATCGAAGCGAACGCGGAGGTCGAGGTGATCGCCGACCGACTGGCGCCCGGCCCGATCATTATTCGCACGCCGTATGGCTTGCTGTGGGCCAACACCAACCCTGGCAACCGGCTCAAGCGGCTGCCGTAAAGTCCAAGGTCTTGCTCTTGCTCTAACCTCTTGCTCTTGCTCTGAAAAACCTTACGGAGCCCAATCAGCTTTTCAGAGCAAGAGCAAGGGGTTAGAGCAAGAGCAAGATAATTAACCTGCCTACCCATCCCACCTCATTCCTGTTAGAATACGGTGAAATCTCCCTAAAAGGAGCAGTGCCATGCTGACTATGACTTCACGCGAACGGGTATTGACCACGTTTGCCTGCCGGGAGGCGGACCGGGTGCCGATCAATTACCAGGCGAACCCGGGGATCGACGGGCGGCTGAAGGCGCATTTCGGGCTGCGGGCTGACGATGCCGAGGGGCTGCGGCGGGCGCTGGGGGTAGATTTCCGCGGGGTCGGCGCGCCGTATATCGGGCCGAAACTGCACGCCGATATTCCCGACCGGAAGGTGGACCCCTGGTTCGGTTTCCACACGCGCTACGTGGAGCACGAGTCGGGCGGCTACTGGGACTTCTGCGATTTCCCGCTGCAGGATGCGGACGAGGAGGCGGTGGCGGCGTGGCCGCTGCCCTCGCCTGACGATTTCGATTACAGCGTGATCCCCGAGCAGTGCAAGCAGTATGACGAATACGCGCTCAACGGCGCGGCAGGTTACGGCGACATCATCAATGGCAACGGCTTCCTGCGCGGTACCGAGGGCACGCTGATCGACCTGATCACCGACGATCCGGCGGGGCTGCTGCTGGCCGACCGCCGCATGCAGGTGCAGATCGAAGTCACCGCGCGCATCCTGGAGGCGGCAAAGGGACGGATCGATTTCCTCTGGCTGGGCGAGGACCTGGGCACGCAGATCGGGCAGATGATCAGCCTGGAGACCTTCCGTAAGCATCTCCGCCCGCGCTACAAGCCCTTCTGCGACCTGGCGAAGAGCTACAACGCCCACGTGATGGTGCACACCTGCGGCTACAGCAGCTGGGCGTATGAAGATTTCATCGAGATGGGCATCACCGTGGTCGACACGCTGCAGCCGGAAGCGAAGAATATGTCCCCCGAGTATCTGAAAAAGACCTTCGGCGGCCGGCTGGCCTTCCACGGCTGCATCAGCACCGCCGGCCCGGTGGCCTACGGCACGAAGGATGAAGTGATCCGGTACTGCCGCAACACCCTGGAGATCATGATGCCCGGCGGCGGTTACTGCTTCTCCCCCACCCACGAACTGCAGGATAACTCGCCCACGGAAAACGTGGTGGCGATGTATGAGACGGCATGGAAAGACGGCGTGTATTGAACCACAGAGACACAGAGACAAACAAAAAGGGGGGAAGGACGGTTTTCATCGGCCTTCCCCCTTTTTATACCATGTTAGCTGGGAGGGCGAGCGTCCCCGCGAGCCGCGATCATGAGCCTGTGTCCGAATCTAGCGCCATTCGCGACCGACTCTCGAAAAGCACTAATATCGGTCACGGGCTCATGATCGCGGCTCGCGGGGACGCTCGCCCTCCCATATACACATGACGACTAAATTGTCTCTGTGCCTCTGTGTCTCTGTGGTTCATGTTCGCAGGTATTCAAGCGGCGGAGGGCGAATATACGATGGCATGTGGGTGGCGCGGCGGATAGGACGGGCCGGGGCGGGGATCGACCTGGGGTTGCTGCTGGGGGTACTGGCGCTATTATGCGTTGGGCTGCCGGTGATTTATAGCGCGTCGCACATCAGCGAAGGGGCCGGTAAGGTCTTGAAGCAAGGCATCTTCGCGGTGGTGGGGTTGGTTGGCCTTGGGGTATTCGCCTGCGTGGACTACCGGGTGCTGGCGCGGTTCCAGCGCTGGCTCTATGCGCTGATGATTATCATGCTGGTGATCACCCCCTTCCTCGCGCGGGAGATCAACGGCGCTCGGTCGTGGCTGGACTTCGGCCCGGTCAGCCTGCAACCTTCGGAATTCGCCAAGTTGCTGATGATTCTCTCCTTCGGCGCGCTCTTAACGCGCATGGACGCGGAGCTGCTGCGCTGGGGGCCCTTCCTGCGCGGTCTTGCGTATTTTGCCTTCCCCGTCCTGCTGGTGCTGGCGCAGCCGGACATCGGCACCGCCACCGTGCTGTGCGTCATCTGGCTGGTGATGGTCTGGCTAGCGGGGGCGCGCTGGTGGATGCTGCTGGCGGTGATCGCCGGCTTTCTTATGCTGGCGGTGCTGGTGTGGAATGTGAAGCTGCCGGGCGGACGCGCGCTGATCCGCGACCGGCAAAAGGAGCGGCTGAATTTTCTGCACGCCGACCCGGCGGGCGCGGGGTACCAGCAGGCGCAGGCGCGCATCGCCATCGGCGCGGGCATGTTGTGGGGCAAGGGCTACCTGCAGGGCACGCAGGCACAGCGGGGCTTTCTGCCGGAGCAGGATACCGACTACATTTTCGCGGTGATCGGCGAAGAATTCGGACTGCTGGGCACGCTGGTGGTGCTGGCGCTTTACCTGTTCGTGCTCTTCCGCCTGCTGCGCATCGCGGAGGAGGCGGAGGGATTGCTGGGCCGCCTGCTGGCGGGCGGGACGGCGGCGATGCTCGCCGTGCACGTGCTCATCAACATCGGCATGAATCTCACCCTCTCGCCGGTCACCGGCGTGCCGCTGCCCTTCATCAGCTACGGTGGCAGCAACCTGCTGATGAACCTGCTGTGCATCGGCCTGGTGCTGAATGTCAGCCGCCACCGCCAGCCGCGGCGGGCGTGGGCGGGAGAGGAAGAGGCGCTGATACGGGTGTGATCAAGCCTGGAAGATTCATTCACAGTCTGGAAGGGTGCGAGAGCCCCGCTCGAAGATAGGCAAGCCTACCTAAACTCGGCGGGGCTCTCGCACCCTTCCAGACTGTGAATGGATCTTCCTCCGTTATGCTATTGTGAGGACGCCTGCGAGCCCAGACACTACCACTTCCTCAGCACCACCGCCGCGTTGTTCCCCCCGATGCCGGAAGAGATAGAGAGCGCCGTCCGCATCTCCGCCTGCTGCGCCGTGCCCGGCACGTAGTTCAGGTCGCACTCGGGATCGGGCTGCTCCAGGTTGAGGGTGGGTGGGGCGATGCCGTCGCGGAGGGCGCAAACGGTGATGAGCGCCTCCACGCTGCCGGCGGCGGCCATCATGTGGCCTACCGCGGGCTTGATGCTGCTCATGGGGATTTGGTAGGCGCGCTCGCCCAACACGGTCTTTACCGCTTTCGTTTCCGTCACGTCGAAGTAGGCGGTGCCGGTGCCGTGGGCGTTGACGTAGTCGATCTCCTCCCCGGTCACGCCGGCGTCGCGCAGCGCCTCGCGCAGCACGGCGACGATGCCTTCGCCTTCCTTGTCGGGGGCGGTCAGGTGGTAGGTGTTGTTGTTGACTGCATACCCGAGCACTTCGGCGAGCACCGTCGCGCCGCGCGCCTGTGCGTGCTCCAGGTCCTCCAGCACCAATGCCGCCGAGCCCTCGCCGAAAATGGTGCCGCTGCGGCGGGCGTCGAAGGGACGGATCTCCTCATTGGTGATGGTGCGCAGGATGGAGAGGCCGGCCATGCTGGAGTAGGCCAGGCTGTCATGCCCTTCGCAGAGCACGACGGGCGCCTTGCCCAGGCGGATCAGGTCCATCCCCTGCCCGATGGCGGTGGTGCCGCTGGAGCAGGAGAGGGAGAGCACGCGCACCGGCCCACCCAGACCATACCGTTCGACAAGCAACTCCGCCGTGCGGCTATAAGTGAATTCGCGGAAGAGCTCGGCGATCTCGGCATCGACGTAGCCTTCCTGCAAGGACGCCAGGTATTGATCCCAGGACGCGGCGCCGCCGAAATTAGTGGAAGAAACCAGCCCCACCCGGGGACTGTCCCCCCCAGGCAAGCCTTCCGTCAATAACCCCGCCGCCGCCAGTGCCTGTTCCACCGCATGCAGGGCGAACTGGCCGGCTTCGTCGTGCTCGTCATCCCAGGGGAAGTCCTTCACCTCGCCCATGCGCGGATTGCGCAGGCCCACCGGATCCCAGCGCTCCATCGGCGCCAGTCCACTATGGCCGGCGGCTACCGCGCCCCAGACCGTCTCTACCTCGTTGCCCAGGCAGGACACCACGCCCATGCCGGTAATGACCACGCGTCGCATTGGCAGCTCCTCGTGCTCATTGTAACCGCAGAAGGCGAAGATGGAAATGGCTTCTTTGTCATTTGTAAAGAGATTGCTGTTGTAATGAAATGATACACCCTTGCACTGATGACATAGCGACCGGTTAGTGGTCGAGTAGGCACCATAGATTTTCCTGTAGGAGCCAGATAGTAACGCAATAGCATGAAAAACAGGGTGCTTCTCGTAATTTGACGAAGGACGGGGCAGGAATCTCCTTGTGCCCGGCGAACAACCCCTGTAGAGGTCCCCGCAGGACCGGTTATTTACTTCGCTTTCCGGAGGCTTGTCATGAAGTGGTCGCATCATCTGGGCACGGTGTTGTCGCGCATGGTTTTCGGTCTACTGCTATTCGCGCTCTCGTTCTCGGGCGCGTGGTCGGCCGACGTGTATATGCGGGTCAAGGTGCTCGACCCGCCCGGGGACTACCGCGTCACGACCAATGCCGTCATTCATTATGACCCCTGGCAGACCGGCGGCGCCAGCAGTGACGCCAAGGGCGGCGAGTGGAGCCCCTGGTTCGACCTGACGAAGTGGAATCTGCACGGCCGCGCCGACCGCGTGGGCGGGTTGGCGGAATGGCCGGCGGGCCGGGTCAGCATCGCCCGCATCGGAGATGGTGCGCCTATCACCGGCTGCACGCTGCAGGTGCAGCTTGCGGACAAGCCGGAGCCAACCGCCACGGTCATCGACTTCACCGAAAAAAGCGGTTCGGCGACCATCAGCTTCCTCATTCCGCACCCGCTGCGCGAGCACAAGGACGAGTTCGAGCGCGGGTCGGACATCACCGCCCGCGAGCTGAAGTGGGCGATGGAAGCCTCTGGAGGCCGGGCGCCGAACCTGAAAAATTTTGACATCCTCACCAGCGTCTGGGGACATTACGACCCCATCCTCGCCGACCAGGCGATACAGACGTTGAAGTTGCTGGGCGTCAACGTGACAGGCGGGGTGCCGGTGTCCGTAATGCAGAAATACGGTATGAAGACCTACACCGCCACCTGGCATATGGTGCCGGACCCGGAAGAATCCGCCGCCGTCTGGGCGAAGGGCGACGGCGCGAACATCGTCAACGCAATGAAGACCGCCGACGGCAAGTGGACGAATGAAAACATGGCCCATTACGTGGTCTGCGATGAGATCCAGACGCTGGGCTTCGGCGGTGTGAAGCCGGAGAAGCTGAATGCCTGGTTCCGTGATTATATCCGCGGTAAGGGCGAGACCGACGCCACCATGGGCAAGCCCATCAACAGCATCGAATACCCGGTGAAGGAGGTGCGCGCGAAGACGCTGCCGCGCGACGCCGACTTGACCACCCGTAAAACCATGTATTACGCGGCGAAGTTCGGCCAGTGGTGGACGGTGAAGTCGCTGCGGCAGACCACCGACCTGGTGAAGGGCACCTTCAAATCGATCAACTTGCCTATCAAGACGGAAACGTTGCCCTCCGACCATCATTTCTTCAACGCGTGGGGCGCGCCGGCGTGCGGCATGGACCCCACCGGCCTCGATTTCTTCGAGATCGGCAACCAGGCGGCGGTGGACATCATCTCCACCGAGGACTGGATGGGCCTGAATCATATGTATGGCCCCGGTTACACCTGGACCGGCGCGTGGGCGTTCGAGTACCTGGGCGCCATCTTCCGCGGCGGCATCGGCGACCGCACCGACGTCGCCCTGCGCGGCTTGATCACTCCCAGCGACGACAAATATCTGCGGCTGAAGGCGTATTCCATTCTCGGCCAGGGCGCGAAGAGCATCTACTACTGGACCTTCGGGCCGACCTACCTGGGCACCGAGAATTACTTCTCCGACCAGCGCAGTGAATACGACGGTATCGCGAAGGTCAGCAAGGCGCTGGCGAAGTCGGAGGACGTGCTCTATCCGGCGAAACCGGTGCGCGACCCGGTGGCGGTGCTCTACTCGGTCAGTCACGACCTGTGGCACACCGACGATCCCGCCAGCTTCGTGGAGAACCGGCTGACATGGGTCGCACTGCGCCAGCTCGGTATCCAGTCGGATCTGATCCGCGAAGAGGACGTAGAGGCGGGCAAGCTGGCGAAATATAAGGTACTCTACATCACCGGCCAGTGCCTGACACGCAAAGCGGCGGCGAAGATCGACGAATGGGTCCGCAAAGGCGGGGTGGTCTACCTCTCCGGCGGAGCCGCCACCCGTGATGAGTTCTACACGCCCTTTGTGCCGGCGTTCGCCAAAACCGTGTGGCCGGCTGATGCGGCTAAAGTCTTCGTGAAGGAGCAAGGCCACAGCTACAATGAGCGCGGCGACCTGCCAACCATCAAGCCGTTGACCACGGCGAAGGTGACCGCCGGCGGGCAGACCTTCGAGATGAAGGTGATCGGCGACCGGCTCAACCTGAAGGATGGCCTGCCGGCGAAAGCACTGCTGGCCACCTACGCGGATGGCAAGCCGGCTGGCGCCAGCGTGAGTTACGGCAAAGGCACGGTGATCGCCGTTGGCTTCCTGCCCGGCCTGGCCTCTTCGCCATTTAAGCCGGGTCAGACCACGCTCGACGAAGTCTGGCAGCCTGAGCCGCGCCAGCTGTTCCGCCTGCCGCTGGCCCTCGGGCTGAAGGGCAAGCAGAACGTGGCGCTCTCCGTCCCGGTGGTCGAGGGCAGCCTGCTCACCGGCAAGGCCGGCTCCGCGCTGGTGCTGGTCAATTACACCTACCAGCCGGTGAAAGAGCTGAAGGTCCTGATCACCCCGCAGTGCAAGTTCACCACCGCCACCAGCACCGAAGGCGTGCCGGTGCAGGTGATACGGACGGCCAAAGGCACCGAGCTGACGCTGCCGCTGGAGTGGACGGATATCGTTGTGCTGAAGTAAGGATCAGGCCTGTGAGCCCGGTATCAATCACCATACACCGTGACCACGATCCTTCGTGTGCGCGGCTTCACGTCATTCTCCAGGAAGAAGAGCTGCTGCCAGGTGCCGAGGATGAGACGGCCGGCGGCGACGGGGGCGGTAAAGGAGGGGCTTTGCAGCGTGGCTTGCAGGTGGGAATGGCTGTTGCCGTCATGCCAGGCCTGTTCGTGACCGTAATCGCGGCTGGGCGGGATGAGCCGGTCGAACAGCTCCGGCAGGTCGCGCTGCAGCCCCGGTTCGAATTCGATGACGCCCACCGATCCGGTGCTGCCGACATGAAACATGTTCGCCATGCCGGTCGTGATCCCCGAATTTGCCACGATCTCCGCCACGTTCCCGGTAATATCGTGCATCTCCCCATGCCGGTGCGTAGCCAGGGTGAATTCGTCTTGATGAACCATCACGGCCTCCCATTCACCCCAATCTTCCATCCCGTCATTCTTCCGACCTTCCGGCATCTCAACACAAATCGTGCCGGGATGTGGTATAATACAGGTGCCACAGCGGGCGTGCCCGCCCGCGCAATGTGACCTCGTGGGGGCGTAATTGGTTTCGACGGGGGTTTTGGTGGCGTTGGTAGCGAGCCGAGGCGCCTGGCCTCGTTAATCACGGGCAAACAACAACAAGTGCCAATAACACTAACCAGTATGCAATGGCTGCCTAATAAGCAGTAGTTGCATCCCCCGGACTTGATCCGGGGCGTCTCCGTCCATGTTCGAGCCGGTAGGGCATGGCGAGGCGTAAAATAAATCCGGCTATGCCGTCCGCCTCCGCCTTGTGGCGAGCCGGCTGAAACAATCAGGGCTGGTGAAGGATGCGGCTGTCGAGGACTGCCCTTCATAAGAAAACTCCCCGACTGCGCTCGGAGATGCCAGCGTGGCCTGACTTTCGGACGGGGGTTCGACTCCCCCCGCCTCCACCATCCTCCCTCCAGGGGGGTGTCTCTCCATGCCTGCCGGCATGGGCTGAATCTACCGATTTACGAGCACAAAATCGCCCTGTGCGCCAGAAAACCTGGGGACGAGGTATCGGCGCGCAGACCCCAAAAACGCCCCAAATCGGCCATTTCTCTCTCTCATTCTCTGAAACCTCGGGACTACCCCTGAGACGTCCCCAGTCTCTCGTCCCCAGGTCCCGCGGTAGTTTGATTTTCTCCCGTCCCGACATTATTCCTCTGATTTTTGAGCGTAATCGTCGGCTTCGCACCCGACCAACGGAACGCCCCTCATTTCTCCTACTCAGCGTGAGAGTCGAAAAATGAGGGGTTTTTGAGCACTGAGATCACCATTCTCTAATGGCGTTTGAGCAGCGTATTTCTGCCAGGCAGCGAGGGGCTGACGGAGAATGGTCTCTGCCGTCTGTGCGGTCGGTGGCCTTGCAGATTACCTGGCTATGGCAAAGTGCCGCCGTTGCTCGTCCCAATCATCTGGGAAGGTTTTCGTCAGCTTTTCCAAGGATAATCCCGATGGTTCCGTGCCCTGGAGAATCGCCTGAATGATATCCGGCGCCAATAAGGTCAACCGTAGGATGCGTCCGACGTAGGAGCGGTCCAGCTTGACCGCAGCGGCCAAGGCGTCAATCGACGGATACGTCCCGGATTCCAATAACGCTTTCCAGCGATGCGCCCGCGCGATGGCGATGATGAGCGCATCCTGCGTCATCGGCTTCCGCGCGGGCGACTGCGCCGGCGCCACGCCGTCCGGAAGAATAATTTCTTTTCGGCCCCCGCGTTTCTTCATCACCATCGGGATGTGAACGGTAATGCGGTCGCCCTGGCGGCACACGGTGAGTTGATCGACAAGTAAGGTCGTCATACGGTCAGCTCCTTTATTTCGCTGCTGCGGTGGCCCCGCGCCATTCATCAAGTAGCGCATGCAACCCATCGGCGCGCAAGGCGATCTGCACGCCGTCTGGCTGGACGATAATTTGGTCGATGAGTAATTGCACGATCCGCGCTTGTTCCGCGGGGAAGAGTTCGTCCCAGAGGTCGTTAAATTGCTGCAGGTGCGCGATAATGTCTTGCTCGTCGGCAATATCGGGCGCCAGCCCGCGGGCTTCGCGATAGGTCCGCGCTGCCACTTCCGGCGTCGTCAGGCTCTTCTGCACCAGCGCGATGACGGACGCTTCGATTTCGCCGGCAGACACTGATTTCACTGGGCAGGTACTGTAGCCCGCCTTCGCCGCTCGATTGCACAAGTAATACCGGTATTGCTTGCTGGCACTCTTCTTCGTGTAGCTGATCCCCATGGCGGCGTCACAGTGCCCGCAACGGATCAGGCCGCGCAGCAATGCCGGCGATGTCGCACGGGTCTGGTTCGCGCGCGTGCGGCAGTTCTGGCTCAGGATCACATGCGCTGCATCCCAGGCATCTTGCGTGACAATCGCCCCGTGCTCACCGGGGTAGACGTTTCCCTTATGTTCAATCTGCCCCAGGTACAGCTTATTATTGAGCAGCTTATAAATATGCCCCTTGTGCCACGGCGTGCCTTCGCGGACTTTCCCTTCTTTCGTCGTCCAGGCTTTCGTGGTTTTCCCTTCGGCCGTGAGCGCCTGCGCCAACCGGGTGGTGGAGCCGTCCGTGACGAAGCGGCGGAAGATTTCCCGCACCAGGTCTGCCTCGGTCGGATTGACGATCAGCTTCTTATTCACCACATCATACCCGAGCGGCGGTGTCCCACCCATATACATGCCGCGCTGCTTACTGGCCGCTACTTTATCGCGGATGCGCTCGCCGATGACTTCGCGCTCAAACTGGGCGAAGGACAGGAGCATATTGAGGGTGAGCCGTCCCATCGACGTCGTCGTATTGAAGAATTGCGTCACCGAAATGAACGTCACATTATGACGGTCAAAAATCTCCACGAGCTTGGTAAAATCCAGCAGCGAGCGGGAGAGCCGGTCGACCTTATACGTCACGACGCAATTAATCTTCCCCGCTTCAATGTCCTGCAGCAATTGTTGCAATGCGGGCCGGTCGAGTGTCCCGCCAGAGTATGCGGCATCGTCATACCGGTCCGGCAAGGCGACCCACCCTTCAGCCTGCTGACTGGCGATATATGCCTCCGCGGCCTCGCGCTGGGCATCCAGGCTGTTGAAGCCGTTGTCGAGGTTTTCATCCGTGCTCTTCCTCGTGTAGATAGCACAGCGGGTGGTTGGGATGTTATGGTTACTTCCCTGACGTCGGCTCATGCCTCACCCCCTTCTTGCTTGCTGCGCAAGCCGAAGAATCGCGGCCCATTCCAGTGTGTGCCGGTAATGGCTTTTGTTATGGCCGTCAATGATTTATATGGCCGTCCCTCGAACTCAAAGCCTTCGCGGGTGGTGAGCACTTCATACCGTCGCCCGTTCCATTCCCGCACCAGCCGTGTGCCAACGATGGGAAGGCCGGGTTTCTGCATGGCAGGACGGTGTGCAGGTGAGATCGTCGCCCCCAATTCGTCATAACCGGCCTCCATAAGCACTCGCTCCATCTCCCGGTACGCGCTCATCGGCAGCCCGCCGTAAGCCAGTTCCTGCACCCGATAGATCAGACGCTTGAGCAGGAAGGGCCGGTTATATGACGGCGGGTCGGTTCCGATCAGTACGCGCCAGCGCTCCATCAACTCCGACATGGGCAAGCGCTGGAGCTCGGCAATTTGCCGCAACACCGCGGGACGTTGGGTGTCAATTTCAGACGTTATCGCCATGGACCTTCTCCTTCAGCAGAGATTTGTGTCTTGCCAATGAACGCTCTGCCTGGCAGATGGAGTCAAGTGAACTGGCTCTCTCGTCCAGCGAATGTGGGCCAGATGTGTTCAGGCCCGTACGCTTTTGCCGCAGTCGGACAGACCCTCGTGCCAGCAGGCCGGCGATCTCGTCGAGATGACCTGGGTGTAGCCGTTGTCGTATCCGCATCGCTCCTCCTCTCATCCAACCACTCCAACATCACCCGCTCGTGGCTGGGGAGACGCAAGATGGCGCCCTCGCAACGCATCAGCGAACAGGCCACCTGATCGGTGCGTTTTCGCCCACCACGGCCCGATGCCACGCCAGATAGGGTAACCGACCACCCGACAGGAACACGGCGGTTTTCCGGCATCTGCTCATCGTACACCTGCCGTGTCACGGGTGGCGGTAATCGCCGCCAACCCCGCGCCGGTTGATCGTTTCCCGACCAGGGCAGGATTCGTCCCCAGGCGATACGCCCAGAGCGGACAGGTCGTCTCGCTGGGGCATTCCCGCACCTCGGTATAGTGGCCGCCCATGCAGCTGACGCACTTCGCCCGG
>Ga0172368_10000641_pt1 | contig 49506 bp, 48 predicted proteins | sample Lak11m_FD_114540 | JGI IMG/M metagenome (GOLD analysis project Ga0172368, IMG submission 114540) | Freshwater microbial communities from Kabuno Bay, South-Kivu, Congo - kab_022012_11m | ecosystem: Environmental > Aquatic > Freshwater > Lake | place: Democratic Republic of the Congo: South-Kivu... | reverse complement strand
TTTATATGATAATTATAATTTATTAATTTTTTTTAAGCAACTTAATTTAATCATTAATATTTACTGTTTTTCTAAAACCAATACGATCATGGGCGCTGTTTTCTGTTCCAAACATAGCACCGTAAATTACTGCATATTCTCCATATTTATCATTTATTTTATCCATAGCTCGGCTTAAATCTTTTTTCTTTAAGCTATTATAAAATAAGCTAATTTGAGCAGAAACTTGAGAAAGCGAAGAAACTGATATGGCGATCATGCTTACCGGAAATAATAAATTAACATTTTTTAAAAATTCCGAGACTGGCAAAAATATTTCTTCAGTAGTAAATATTTTATAGCCCGGTCTGAAACTCTTATTTATTCCACCTTCACGTATATAGGCCATATAAAAATTTATTTTTGCTCCTTCCATTTCTAAAGACCTTAAACGCCTGCCTATTTTTTCTACTAATTTAAAAACTATGCTTTCTAAATATTTTTTATCATTTGTTTTTTTGGGAAGACAATATGAATGGCCTACTGATTTAGGGATAGAATTTCCGCAATTTACTTTTGATATTTCCTGGCCATTAACATTCGCCCAAAGATAATATCCGTAACGGCCAAGCATCATTCTTATTTTATCGGGGCTATATTTTTTTAATTCTAAGAGATTATTTATGCCTAAAAATTTAAGGTGAGATTCCACGGCTTTATTTATACCCCAAGCATCTGTCAGGGGACGTTTTAGGCAATCTTCTAAATTAATATTATTAATTTCCATAATTCCTCCCTTGGGAGCAATATCGCCAGCAAATTTTGCTAAAAATTTTGTAAAAGAAATGCCGATAGAGCACCTAAGCCATTCTCCGACATTCTTCTTTATTTTTAACTGAATTTCTAGGGCTATTTTTTTTGCCATTGAAAAATTTTTAATATAACCAGTAAGATCTAAAAAGGCTTCATCGATACTATAAGGCTCAAGTAATTCCGTATATTCTGAAAAAATTTTAAAAATTTTTTCTGTTGTTGATCTGTATTTAGCTGGCTCGTTTTCTAAAAAAATTATTCCCGGACATATTATTTTAGCTTCTCTGACCTTGCAACCGGTTTTTACGCCTTTCTTTTTTGCTTCCATTGATGAAGCAATTATTGTTCCATTCGGAGAAAGATAAGCGCAAACTCCTACCGGCTTACCGCGCAAAAAAGGATTTGCCTGCTGTTCTACGGAGGCGAAATAAGAATTCATATCTATGTGCAATATAATTTTTTTCATAGATGAGGATATTATGACAGTCAATAATAAACTTCCTCTATCTTCCAGCTTAAATCTTTCGTAAAAAAAGCTAAGCGAAAAAAATTAGTGTTATCAGAAACACTAAAATAATAAATCATATTATTACCTTTCTTTCCCTTATGAATAAGATTTATTTTTTCTACTTTATAAACTTTCTTTCTCCATTTAAATAAAGTCGGCTCAACTTTTTTGCCTAAAAATTTAACTAAAATTTCAATTGGCTCATCTATCTTTTCGTGCATATATTTATAATATAACCGAACAAAATACGAAAGTCAAGCATAAAAAAATAGCTAAAATAAAACAAAATTAAATAAATAATTTTAAATGATTGACTTTCGCTTTTTGTTCGTATATAATATATTTATAGGTGTGGATAAATATGTATTTTCATCCTGAGCTTGTTTCAGGTGTCTGGAAAAATAATTAAATATTTTTCTAGATTCCTGATCAAGTCCGGAATGAATAACTTAATTATATGACTAATAATTTAACAAAAAGACAGCGACAAATATTAGACTATATTACTGATTTTACTAATGAAAATGGGTATGCTCCGAGTTATCGCGAAATTGGTGATCGTTTTAATCTTTCATCTCCCGCTACTATTCATGATCATGTTAAAAACTTAAAAGAGAAAGGTTTATTAAAAATATCTCATAACGAAGCGCGTTCAATAGAAATAATACCTATAAAAACAGATTGGTCGGCAGAAGCGATTGAAATTCAACTTGTAGGCATGATTGCTGCGGGCGAACCGATTGAAGCGATTGAGGGAAATGAAAGAATGGTTGTACCGGCTGATTTCGTTAATGATCCTGCCAACAGCTATGTATTAAAAGTAAAAGGCAATTCAATGATAGAGGATGGTATATTAGATGGTGATTATGTAGTAATTGAAAGAAATCCTTCCCCGAAAAACGGTGATATTGTTGTGGCTCTTCTAAATAATGCTTATGCAACTTTAAAAAAATTCTATCGTGAAGCAAATAGAATTAGATTGCAGCCTGCTAATTCAAAAATGAAACCTATTTATACATACGATCCATTAATTCAAGGTGTAGTCAAAGGAGTAATAAGAAAATTTGCTTGAATTTATATAATCTCAATTACAAGCTTTCAATCCAGTTTAAAAATATTTCTTTAATTTCTTTTAGATGGTTTTCTTCCCTGAAAGTGTGCTCTGCTCCTTTTATTATATGCAACTCTTTTTTACCTGTTAACTTTTCATAAAGCAGCTTTTGATGTTTTAATGGTGTCGTTTCATCAAGATCGCCTACTATTAAAAGAACAGGTATTTTTAATTTATTTGCTTCAGGTAAAATATTATATTTTCTTCTATCTAAAACATGAGACCATTTTAATCTTTTCATAAAGCCGGGCCTGCTAGAGCTCTCCCATTCCCTAATTCCTTTATCTTCCCAATCTTTATAAAAATCTTCACCATGAGCTTTTAAACTGAATTCACCGGAAACAACTGTTGAAATAGGTGCGATTGCCTTAATTTTTTCCGTAAATTTTAATGCATACAAAATTATACTTATTCCTCCTAAACTATGCCCAACTAATACAAAAGGTTCTCTATACCAACTTTCCCCTTTTGCCCAATTTATTACATCTTCTAAATCTTCATAATAATTAGTTAAAGTTGCGTCTTCCATTTTACCATCACTTTCTCCGATAGTATTTGTTGTATCAAATCTTACAATAATATATCCATTTTCTAAAAATGCATCGGCAAAAGTTTTTATATGCGGTTGTTCTTTAAAGCCACCTAATCCATGCATTATGAAAGCGAGACCAATTTTATTATCTTCGCCTTCTATAATTACTGATAAATTTTGCCCTTTCCTATTTTTAATAAATAATTTTTTCATTTTTAAATTTTTAAAAATATTTTCATCAAAACTCTGATAATTGAGTATATGGTTCCATACAATTGGTTAGCATCAATATTACTATTATTACTAATATTTATACCTAATGGCGAATTTATAGGTTTTGATAAAAATTTACCTAAATTACCCAAAGTATTATAATCATTACTTGATGAATTTAATAAGTTTTCAATAGATTTTTTTAGCTTCTGATCGTTTGATTCTTCTTTTTTTGGCATTAATTTTTCTCGATGAGTTTGATAATCTATAAATTCCCCTTTATTAAACCAAAAACCTCCGCACCGACGGCAGGCTTCAACTTTGATAGATGATGGAAAATTTAAATCTTTAAATACTTCTAGCTTGCTTTTATCTTTCGGACAATATAATTCTTCTTTTATTGTTACATCTTTTTTAATTAGATCCTCATCAATATTTTCAATATTCTTAGCTTCTCCTAATTTAACAAGATATAATTCATCACGCTCAAACCATAAGCCACCGCAATGAGGGCATTGATCTAGAATGATAGAAATATCGTAATGAGATTTTGTGTTAATTAATTTCATTTCTAAATTACAATTTGGACATTTCATATTATATTTATTTATTAAATAATTTTACTTTTTATATCTATTTTTATAAAAATTTTTTATTTTTAAAATGGCATTTATACATTTTTTAACTTTTTTAACATTAGCTATTAATTTTTTATCACTTACAATTTTAAAACATGCTAAATTATAAATTTTTTCTCTTAAATAATTATATTCTTTTTTATAAAAATCACCTTCGGGTAAACGTGGTTTGTATTTTCTGTCTACATAATTTTTATAACATTTATCAAGATAATTATATATACAAATCATTCTATCTTTCCTATCTTCCCAAAAAGAATAATTAATTGCATATTGATAAAAAGCACCAATATCAAATAAATAAACTTTATCGTCGTGTAAATTCTCGTATCCTAAAATCTTTACTTTAGCTTTTTCAATTTTTAAATCATAATTTCCAGTAATATCATCAAGATGACGATGTCTAAAATTTGGATATAATTTACAAACTTCATCACAAATTGTTGTTTTACCAGAACCGCTAGGTCCTACAAATATTATTACATTAGACATATTATTATATTAAATAATAAATTCTAATATTAATATTTATAGTTTAATTTTACTCTAATTTTGCCATTATTTCAATTTATAATTGTTTTATAATATATAACCTGCTATTATTTTATATTGTATATTATTATATCTATGGCAAATAAAAAAGAATTTGATCAATTTTATAATAAAAATATTGACAAAATATACCGTTTCGTGTTTTTTCATACTGGTATGAAAAGAGAACTGGCAGAAGATCTTGTTTCGGAAATTTTTATTAAAGTTTTAAAAAATTTTGATAATTATGATGAGAATATTAGTAAAATATCATGGCTAATGACTATTACAAAAAATCATTTAGCTAATTATTGGCGTGATTCTAAAATATGTCTATCCTTACCTGAAAATAACTTTGAAATTAGCAAAAATTTATTATTTTTAGCTAATAATAAGGATAATTATTCTGACAAAGAATTGTATTTAATGCTTGATAAATTAAATGATGATGAAAAAAATATTGTAACTTTACATTATATTTTCGGGTATAATTATAAAGAAATAGCAGAATTTAATAAATCTACGGAAGGAGCTATAAAAATTATGTCGCACAGAGCTATAAAAAAACTAAAAAAATTATTATGAAGTTAAAAATATTTTATTATTTCTGGAAAGCAAAAAAAATTTCTTCTCCCTCAAAAAAATTTAAGAGTGAATTATATGATTTACTTGAAAATCGTTGGCATGAATATTATAGCTTTAAAAAAATTGCTTGGTATAAGCAATTATGGTTGCAAATGTCTTTAATTACTTTGTTTATTTTTATTTTTACTGGTTTAAGTTTAGCTGTTTATGCTTACAATAATCCTTCTATAACAACTGGTAATCCTTTGTATTCTTTAAAAAAGACCATAGAAAAGGTTGAAGAAACAATAATAATTATACCGGTTAAAAAAGCTGAATTTTATTTAAATACTATAGAAAAAAGAGAAAAAGAAATTAAAACAATGGAAAATAAAAATCAAAATACGAAGAAAGTAGAAAATGAAATTATTAAAATTGAAGAAAAGCTTGAAAAAACCGAAACTATATTAAAGAAAGAAGAGAAAAAAGATGAAAAAAATGAGGTATTAGTAAATAAAATTGAAAAAAAACTTTCAGAAAGAAAAAAGAAATTTGAAAATAAAAAGAATAAAATTACAAATATTAATAATAGTAAAGCAACTTCTTCAGAAGAAAAAGATATTAAGAAAAATAATAAAAATGACAATGATATATTATGTACAATGGAAGCTAAAATGTGCTCTGACGGAACTTATGTAGGTAGAGTAGCCCCAAAATGTGATTTTTCTCTATGCCCTAATGAAATAAGAAATAATATTAAAAAAGAAATAGACAAATTAAAAAATAAAATTTTAGATAATCTTGATAAACTAAAAAAAGATATAGAAAAAAAATAAAACAATATATTAAAAAAGACTACTTAAAATGTAGTCTTCTATATATTATATATTATATAATAAAGCATTCTCGCCACAATCAGGCACTTCATCCGGTTCGGCATTATTATTAGGACAAAAAACACAATCTTCCCATATTTTTCCCTGAATTTGTCTTTTCCTAATTTTAACAAACCCTATTTTTATAAATACTTCTGGTCGAAAAGTTAAGGCTATAATTTTTTTAATTCCTAATTTCTTAGCTCTTTCTATCTGAGCTTTTATTAGTTCGGATCCTATTCCTCTTCCCTGATATTCTTTTTTTACGGCTGCTGAAATTATTTCCAGCATTCCGTCAGGAAATATTTTAGATCCACATGTACCGACGAACTCACCTTCTATTTCTGCAATTAAAAAATTAGGTATCATAATCGCCAAGCTACCCTTAGATCTTTTTAGCATAAGACCTTGGATTGCGTAACTTTTTATTATATCCGCCATTACAGGGATATCATTAAAAGTCGCTTGTCTGATAATTAACTTTTTCATATTTGAATAATTAATTTATCATTACAAATATTTTAGAAAAAAATAAATAATATTCTAATAAACCAAAAATAATTAAACTTACTAAAAATATTATAATTTTATTATTTTTGTTTATTTTTATACTAATATAATTTGAAATTAATACTATTGTATAAATAATTATTATATCAAACAATAATTTGATTATAGAAAAATAACCAGCCCTCGCCATAAATGGCAAAAAACTTCCACCGGTATAAAAAAATAATGGCCAACCTAAAGGCCCTAACGCCATAACTAATAAGAAATAATCAAACCCAAATATTACAATAGCATTAACAATCAAGGAAATTAAAAATAAAATTAATGAAATAAAAATTAATTTTTTACTAATAAATATTTTGTTCATACTTTATGATTATATCATATTTAAAAAATAAAAAAATAGTACTAAAAATTAAGAACTATTTTTTTTAATATAAAAGCAAATTTAATAAATAACTAACTATAAGTTAACTATTTTAATTTGCTCGGGGACAGGGACTCGAACCCCGATTAACAGGACCAGAACCTGTCGTCCTACCATTAGACGATCCCCGAATTGTTATATTTTATATTTTTCTATTTTACTTTTTAGTAACGGCATTATTTCCGCAACTGCTTCCTCGCCAGATTTTATAAATTTTTCAACCTCATGAAATTTAAAACTGTCTAATTTTGAAAATTTCGGTTTAATTAATAAATACTTGCTTTCTTCTTTTTCGTATTCTATTCTTACTGGCTGATACCTCATTATTTCATAAGCGCGTAGAAGAGTAGTAATCATTGATGGATTTTCCATTTCTATTTTTCCCACTAAACCTCTTGATAATAAATCTACACCGATTATAATATCTGCACCCATTTCTTCAACCCGGTTAATAGGAACGGAATTAAGCGCCCCCCCATCAACTAAATATTTATCCTCATATTTAACCGGGGGGAAAATTCCCGGAACACTTATACTCGCCTGAATTGCTCTTACTAAATGCCCATTTTTAAATACCATTTCTTCGCCGGAAATTAAATCAGCAGCGATAATTTCTAAGGGAATTTTACAATCACTAAATTCATTGTCCCCTACTAAATCGTGAATATATTTATATATCTTTTTTCCCTTTATAACTGAACGACGAAAGGTTGAAAAATCGGTTATACGCCTTAAAGCGCTCCTTTTATCAAATTTTAAGGCTTCAGTCTCTAAATATTCCAAATCTATACCCAAAGCATAGCAACTCGCTATTAACGACCCCATACTTACCCCTGCTATGTAATCAATTTTAATACTCTCTTTTTCTAATGCTTTTAATATACCAATATGCGCTAAACCTCTCGCGCCTCCACAACCTAAGGCTAACCCAATTTTCAAATTTCTTTCTAGCATATATAAATTTATTTGCTTTTCTAATTTATTATTTTTCCTCCAAAAATTTTAAGCATATTATCAACTACTCCTACATCTTTACTATTATCGGTTGGTGAATTGTCTACTTTTTTATACTTATTTTCTTCTCCACTTGCTTGTGAATTTTCAGCAATTATTATATTCTCGTCAACTATAGATGTAACTTTAATTTTTAATCCATATACTTCTTCCAGTATTTTTTCAATTATATTCTTAATCTGCGGATCGCTTACTCTTTCTTTATGAAATTTATATTTAAAGGCTAGGCATAATTCATTATCATTTAAATTTTTCGGTTCGCATACCTTTAAAATAAATGACAACGAATGATTATATTTTTTAACCATTATTAAAACTTCATTCCATTTTTCTTTAATAAATTTAAAGTTAATACTTCCATTATTTAAATTAACACTTTTACTATTTTGCAGTTCCTCTTTCTCATTCATATTATTTGTTTCATTATTTTTTTTTGTTTGAGCTGATAGTTTAACGTTTATATCCGAGGAAGTGGGAGACGAACATATTTCAACAGAAACAATTTCTAATGGCAATTGTATAATAAAACTTGTTTTTATTTCTTGTAAAGCTAATGATAATAAATCAATAAACTTTAATACTTTTTCAATAGATAAATTCGCAGTTATAGTTGAAACTTTTAATTCCATCTGATTATTTAATTGCATACTAAATCTCGCTCCTAAAGCCGGATTTATCTTTGTTAATAAAATTTTTCTCAATAATTCAATTAAATCTTTTGTAAATAATTTTAAATCAATTCCCGAATCAACTAATTTATTAATTAAGGAAATAGCGCTAGCGCTATCTTTTTTAATATAAAATTCTATTAAATTAATAGCTTCATTTAAGTCGCTCGTCGGTATAACCAAATCGGCTGCTTCATTCGTTATTATTCTCTCGCCTTTACTACCTGCTTTTTCACTGATCGCTAAAATTTGGCCTAAGATACTTTCGGCATCGCGCATATGACCCTCTGATTGTTTAGAAATTTTTTCTATTATTTCCTGATTAATTTTTATATTCTCACTTTGTACAATAAAAGTTAATTTCTTAGCTATTTCTTCTAAATTAATTCTTCTAAAATCAAAGCGTTGGCATCGAGATATAATTGTAGCCGGTACTTTATGTATTTCTGTTGTACAAAGTATAAAGACTACATATTGAGGCGGTTCTTCAATTATTTTTAAAAGCGCATTAAAAGATGATATAGAAAGCATGTGTACTTCATCTATAATAAATACTTTGTATTTTGTAGTTGGCGCAATACGTGCATTTGAAATAATATTTTCTCTGACATTATCAACGCCGGTATGGCTAGCTGCATCTATTTCTATAATATCTAAATTTCTACCATCGGTTATATCCTTGCAGGTATTGCATTTATTGCAGGGTTCAAACTCTCCGTCTTTTCGGTTCTGGCAATTTATAGCCTTAGCGAATACACGGGCTAAAGTGGTTTTTCCGACTGCTCTAGGACCACAAAATAAATATGCATGCGCTATTTTATTGGCTTCAATTTCATTCTGCAATATTATTTTTATATGATTCTGCCCCACTACTTCGCTAAATTTTTGTGGCCTATATTTTCTATATAAAGTAAACATAATTTATATTATTTAATGTTTATATTTTATACATTTATACTAAAATAATCAAGACCTAATTTATGACATTGCGAGATGGTCGCAGATATATATTTGCAGGCGAAAAAGCAATCCCGTTCTTGTATTATTAAAACGAAAATTCTTCGCCCCTACAAAATGCGAATTCCTTGCAATAACAAATAAAAACCAAAAACAGGGCGCCTTCCCTGTTTTTAAATATATAAAATAATTTTTAATTTAAAATTGAATTTATTCTTCATGTATAATATTTTCTACCGCGGCCCATTTACTTTCGCCTTCCTGTGGAACTAATATAATTGTTTCATCATCAATATTTCCCCGGTAGTAAGTAACGCTTGCTGTTAAAACATGCCATTTTTTACCATCAGCGACAACAATATAATTTCCATCAGCGGTTTTTTCTAATTTTCCAACTACTCTCTTCCTTTCAATTGGCCCTATCTGCTTATATATAAAAGTGCCTCGATCGGAAATTGTTAGTTTCATAATATCACCCTCAACTAACTTTGACTTTGATGCGTAATTAGCTGGTATAGTATATTTTTTTCCATCTGGCCCTATCATATTTTCTCCGTCAAAAACTCCCTCTATAATTCTTCCGGGTTCTGTAGTATCCTTTTGAGCTTCTTCCATACTATGACTTATCGTTAATTTTTCTTCTTCTTGATCGTTTATGAATACTGAAAAAATATCTGCTAATTTTTCTCTGCTTTCTTTAATATTGTTTAATAAATTTTTAATGAGTAAAACCTTAGAACGAGAAATTTTTACAAAACTGGTGTCCGTTTTCTCTTTTTCATCTAAAATTTTTTCAATAATAGTTTCTTCTTCATCTAAACTATCTTCTCCGCCAGTTAGAAGATTGTTTTCTTCATTATTATTTGTTTTTGACATATTTTTTGTTTAATTTTAGTAAATTTTATTTTATTTTGTTTTTATTTTATTTACTTTTTGTATTTGATTATATATTAGTATAATTTGCTTATTTTGTAAATATTAAATAAAAACCCTGACTTTAAAGTCAAGGTGATTTAAAAAGGGAATAGCTGTTTCTGTTTTTGATATTTTAATAATATTTATTTTTAATATTTTTAATTTTTGATTTTAAATACCTGGAAAATCTTTTTTACTTCTATTAATCGTATTTTCGTAGTTGAGCTTAAAAATATTTAATTTTTACATAAGTTTTTATTACCCCCTTTGAAAAATATATTTCCTTATAGCTATTCCCTTTTAAAATTTAAAGTTCCTTTTTTTATAAAATAACATTAAAAAATATTGTTGTCAATATAAACATTAAAATACCCCCTTTTTAAATAGAATAATATTAATAACATTATTATAAATGACAAAAACTGGTTAGGGATGTAAGTGACACAAATATATTAGTAATTAAAAATTTAAAATTTTTAATTTAAAATTTATAATTTATATCTTCTTCTTATTTCCGCTTCTATAATATGCTTATCCTGTCCATATTTAAGACGGCTAAGAGCTTTTATTTTTCTACTAGTATCATCCCTTTTTATTCCGGCAATAGGCCAAGGTGATGCGAGCGAAAATGGACGGGCAGAAGAGTTTTCTATTAATAATTTGAGATAAGCAGTATAGGCCTGAATATTTATAAGATCAAATTTATTAAATACAGGAGAAAATTCTTTTTCTAAAAATTCCGCATCGTCAGAACCTACTTTAAAAGCTACTGTTGTACCGACGTTGCCAAAGACGGCATCTTTTATGCTGGTTGAATTATTTATTACTAACTGACCGATATACTGATGAGCGATGGTAAGGTTAAGGCCGTATTTTCTTGCTTCAGATAGAACCTGAGTTATGGAATTTGTTGTAAAATTCTGAAACTCATCTATATATAAATAAAAATCTTTTCTTTTTTCATTAGGCATGTCGGCGCGTGAAAGGGCGGACATAAGTATTTTACCAACTAAAATCATACCTAAAAGATAGGCATTCAATTCTCCAACAATACCTTTTGGTAAGTTTATTAACAGTATTTTCTGATTATCCATTATATATCTTAAATTAAAAGCGCTTTTCTGTTGACCGATTATAGGTCGCATCATATCGTTTGATATGAATGAAGTTAATTTTGATGTTATATAGGGCACTATATTGGCGAGTGCGGCGTCACCTCCTGCTTTTTCTGCTTCTTTTTTCCAGAAATCAACCACAGTTGGATCACCACATTTTTCTAATTTCTTTTTCCTAAAATCAGGATCTGCCAATACTTTAGGAATTTCCATTAATGTTGATCCTGTTTCGGGCGAACTCATAATTAAAAGCATAGCGTTTCTCATATACTGCTCAAAAATTGGTCCGCCAGTAGCTTTTAAATCATACAATTTATCAAATATGCTTATCATTTCGTTAATAACAAAAGATTTCTGTTCTGGATATAGTGGATCAAATTCCAATAAATTTAATCCTAATGGTCTTTCTAAATCTGATGGTGAAAAAATTACTACGTCCTCTGCTCTTTCTGGAGGAATTCTTGATAAGATATCCTCAAATAAATCGCCATGAGGATCTAAGAGACATACGCCTTCGCCGTTTAAAATATCTTGAACAGCCATGTTAGCCATAAACTGAGACTTACCCACGCCAGATTTACCGACTATATACATATGTCGACGACGGTCTTGTCTTTTTATTTTAACTTCCCTTTTTATTCCACGATAATTGTTGTAGCCGATAATTATACCAGTTTCAGGCAGATTAGCCGGCGCTGGAGCGAATTTCGCTGTTAACCATAGTATATTAGGAGTTTCTGCATCTTTTAAAGGAAGATGATATAAACTGGCTAATTCTTCTGTATTAAGAAGAATTTTTTTTCTTTCATCAAAATGTCTATAAATATAATCATTAATAATTTTTCGTCTGTTAAAAGCGGTTATTTTACCTTTTAACTTATTTCCATATTCATAATAATTATATTGGCTCATGGCGCTAATAATATTATTTAAATAACTAATGGCTTTTGATTTAGTTTTTGCGCTGACAATTATTCTTAAATTGGCATCAAGACCGGCTTTTGAATTCTTTGTTTCTATTTCTTTTAATATTTCTTCTTCCATGGCTGTTAATCTCTTGATCGGTTTTAAAGGGTCGTTGGGATTAGATGGAGGTTTGGCTGACTTTACTATGTCACCTAAAAAATATAATGATTTTGAAATTACTCCTTTGCCAAGCGCTTCTCTCAAAGAATTTTTCCTTATAGCTTTCTGAACAATTTCTCTCCCACGTAAATGCCATCTCCCATGAGCACTTCTGACAATATATTGAATAACTACACCTTCATCAGTATCTAATTTTGACATTGCGTTTAAAAGTGTATTTAAAGGATCAACCTCGAATTTATTGTAAGTTTTTAAAGGAAAAATATATTCCCTGATTGTTTTTATATAGCCAGCAGCTAAAGCACTTTTCGGTGTAAAAATATTATAATCTCCAACCTCTTCCATGACTGCATCAGGATAATGCGCCTGGATCTGCTTTTCCATGTAAGGCCCCATTTCTCGAGGCGCAACAGCATAAAATGTAATAATTTTTTTATGGGCTACAATTTCGAATGAATAATGATCATTGCGTCCGAATAGCCATTGTTTAAATCCTCTCTGCGCTCTAAGCCCTCCTATAGAAGCGAAAATAGACTCGCCATGAGAAATTTCTTCTCTTAACATCTGTAAAGTTATTTCTTTTTCTTTGTCTTCTGGTTTTTCTTTTGGTAATCTAATCTGATAAATTATATGATCATAATATTTTGATTTTAAAACGTAATGTTTAATTATTTTTCTAATTATAAATATTAATAGAATAGCAATCGCTAAAATAACAAAAAACATCCAGTGACTTACATCTATATAAATAGTTTGCGATGCTGGATTTAATATATTGCTTGTTTCTCCTCCTAATCCAAAGTCCATAATATAATATTTTTTACCTACAATGCTTGCGCTAGCATAGCGAGCAAAGTTTATTCGTTTCTTTTTATTTTTAAGATTTCGTCAGTTTTTATTTTCGCCTCCTGCTCTAAGAAAAATTTATTTATCCCGGGAATTAAAGATAACCATTTTTTTATAACTTTTACTATTTTTTCCGCGTTTAATTTAATTTGATTTAATAGGTTATTTATTTCTACAGCACACTTTTCACCAGATCTTTTAAAATCTATTTGCTGTTTTGGATTTAAATTTAAATAAATTTCACTTAAATTTGCTTCCAATATTTTTTCAACCTTTTTCTTTCTCTCCTCTTCTTTATTAATATAATTAAGAGTGCCGGCAATGCCACCAGAATTAAGATGGTCTAAGTATCTGTTAGTTTCACTTTTTTTATCATATTGTTCAGTTTTTTTTTCTACTATTATTTCATTCCTTTTTTCATTATTAATTGGTACTTCAAATTTTTTTGTTCCAAAAGTATTTTCAATTTTATTTGGTTTTAGGTTTTTATTTTCAGACATTATTGTTATTTTAAATATAATTAATATATATTATAGCACTTTCTGTATAAAACTTAAAATTTAAAATTTTTATATTTACCTTTCCTTAGGTGTAACCCAAAAACCCATATATTTGCCAAACATCAGACGAGTTTGCGCTTCTAGCCCCGGAATGGATCCAAAAATAATAATGGATATCGGTAGAATAATCCACTGGATTATCATTATAAAATTTTTAAAAAAATTATATTTTTTTGGACGTGGAGGTAGAAGTAAAGTTGAAATAATTGCTGATAAAACAAGACCGCCCATAGCTGCCGTCATTAAAGTTCTTGTAACTATTGGCAGATTACCGGAAACTACTAATTCTTTAAATGATGCACCCCCAACTAATAAAGGAAGCCAACCAATAGCGCCGATAATAATCGCGTTTGTTGCCCAAGAATGAAAACCATGAAGCTGGACAAAAATTCTAGAAAACATTTTATTTTTCGGATATACTTGCCAATTTTTTATAAAATTAAACATTAAGTAAGGAAGATTTTCAACTCCCCAACCCCAACGTCTTTGCTGTTTATATAAATTTACTGCTGTCTGCAAATTAGAATCGTCCATGCAGACATCCATGGATACGGGAAAATAAAGAGGTTCAACACGATAATTTCCTATATAAAAACAAAAACAATGCCAAAATATTCTAGAATCTTCGCTAACCATGCGTGTTGACCAAAATCCTACATCTACTAATGCTTTCCAAGTCATAGAATGTGAAGAATAGGTAGCGAGTTTTTCCTGGCGAATTTGTTGCATCATTTGCCAAAAAGTATTTGAGGAAGCAGCAACACGTGCGAAAAATGGAGCTTGCCAAACATTGTTATTATATACTGGAATTGGCTGATAACTTGCGTTATAAGGATCATTAACTGTTAAAAATTTATACGTGAGACAATAAAAAAATCCGTTTCTGACAATTGTATCTATATCAAATACACTTACTAAAATTTTATTATAATCTAAATTTTCCTTATCAATAATTTCTTCTTTTACAATTTTTGCTGCCCAAGCCTGGTTAGCTCCCTTTCCCTTTATTTCGCCTTCGATGTTATCTGGATGGACAGTAATAAATAAATTCTTAAATTTATTTTTATATTCCTTTTTAATTATTTCAGCGCGCTGAAGACTTTCCTCACCTCCGCGACTTTCTGTAGCTAGAACCACAATCATTTTATCCTTTGGATAATCATCATTTAATAAAGCATCAATCGAAGGCTTAATTACATTTAAACTTTCATTGTATGTAGGTAAAATTATAAGATGAATTACTTCCTGCCAATTTTTTAAATACGGATTATTTATTTCATCAGGTTTTAATTTCTGACATTTTTCGCTCCAGTTAACTTTTAAATTTTTTTTTAAATTACGGTAAGAAGCTACTAAATGTATGCCTAAATAAATAACTAATAAAAGCCAGTAAACATCAAAAGCGATAATAAAAACAGCTACCCAAACCGGTCTTATGAATGATAAAATACTTAATCCTATTAAGGTAATCCATGAAAAAAAGCCAGGCAAAATTTCTAAAAGCCTATAAATTATTCTATCCTTACCTCCTAAATCTTTAGCTCCTCCAACTTTCAAATAATCCATAAATATTATTTAATTTTTATTTTACTTTTAAAAATAAGATTTCCTAGATAATAAAAAGTATACAAAAATATAGTAAAAACTAGCCAGTTTCTAAAATAATAATAATCAGATATAAACATAAATAAATTAGAAAAAATTCTAGCAGGAAAAATAAAAATATCCCAACTGTTCCAGCGCCCCAGAAGACCTAAAAGAATGCCTAAGGATATTAAAGGAATAATTACTACTATATATAATTTAGCCGTAATTTTATTTATATATTTTTCAATTATAATACGCATCTGGTTAACTAAATAATAAAAACTAACCCAACCAATACAAGCATAAAAAAAGAAAAACATTATTAACCAGGTATTTTCAACGCAGGTATTATATGGTGAACCTACTGGACAATAATTCATTAGATGCCTAACATCAACTATAATATAGGCTGCATTAGGAATAAATAAAAACCAAAGTAAAATAGCTAAAATTAATATAATATAAGTTAGAGGGTCTTTCTTTTTACTTGCTAAAATATTTCCTATAAGCTTCGCTAAATAAAAAGGAACGGCCAGTAATAAAATATTATAAAATATCATTGCTACCGGATAATTATTTATTTTAAAATTAAAAAGCCAAAAATCTGACTTGCCAAAATAGTCAGGGCTATATATTGAACTATTTAAATATTCCATAAGTCTATATTATTAGATCCTCCTCATCCTCCTCTCTCTCAGGTGACGAATTTTTTTCTCCACCTTTATCTTTTTCAATTAATGGCTGATTAGCATTATCTTCTTTAATATTTTTTTTATCCTTTAAAAATTCTTCACTCGCTAATTTAATATTTTCTTCCTCTTTTTTACCAAAAATTTTCGGCTTAGCCTCCTTTAAATCTTCAAGTGAAATTGTCTTTTTTTCTTCATTTACTTCCTTAATTTTATTTTTATTAAAACGCTTTATTTCTTCCTGTTTTAGCCTTCTCCTCTCTTCTAAATCTTTATTTTTTTCGTCTTTAATTAATTTTAAACAATCTTTACAAAAAACCGGTCTGATGCCATCAGGCATAAAAGATACACGCGTATTTTTACCACAACGGGAACAGACAGTTTCGTATTTATAAATATTCTCACGTTCTTCATTCTTAAACTGATTTTTTGGTGCAGGTGAAAATTTTTCTTTTTTTTCAGAATATACAATTCTTGGTTTATTGGGTTTATTAAAGTTATCATCTATTTGTTTAATTTGTTTCTTATTAAACTTTTCTTCTACTTCATCAATATTAGAATGCCAGCGATGTATTTTATCCTCAACCACATCTCTCTTACTGGCATAGCGCTCACGCGATACTTTTATTATTTTTTCTTCATTTCCAGTTTCTTCATCTTTTGTCAAAGGTGGTAAGCCACGAGCAGAAAATGGATCAGAAGATATGCCATCAATCATTAATTTTAAATACATTTCATATTTAGGTAAATTTACTATATCTTCCTGTGTAAAAATCGGCATAAATTCTTTTACTAATTCTTCGGCATCAGCCGCACCAATACGAAAAAGAATAAGTGTGCCTACGTTACCGAATACTGCGGCTTTAACTTTTTCACCTAATTGTTCAATATACTGATGGGCCATAATTAAATTAAGCTTATATTTTCTCGCTTCGGATAATATATTAGCGAATGAGTCGGTTGCAAAATTTTGAAATTCATCAACATATAAATAAAAATCTTTTCTTTCGCTTTCCGGAACGTCAACCCGACTCATAGCGGCAAGTTGAATTTTTGTAATCATCATGGCGCCGAGTAGCGCGGAATTATCTTCACCGATCCTGCCTTTACTTAAATTCATTATTAAAACTTTGCCTTTATCCATAATATCTCTTATATCAATTGAAGATTTAACCTGGCCGACAATATTTCTAGTTAATGAGCTTGATAAGAACTGACCGACTTTGTTTTGAATAGGAGATACTGCTTCGGCCGCAAACTTATCGGCATAGCCGGCAAATTCATTTACCCAGAAAGATTTAACCACTGGATCCTTAATTTTTTCAATTACTTTTTTCCTAAATGGCTTGTCTGAAAGCATCCTAGTAACAGCAAGTAAAGTTGAGCCAGGATAATCTAAAATAGCTAAAATAGAATTTCTTAAAATATATTCTAGCCGAGGCCCCCAGGAATCAGCCCATAATTTCTGAAATACACCAATCAAGCCAGATGCGACTAAGTGTCTTAAATGCGGATCAACCTGTTCAACTACATTAAAAGCTATAGGATATTCATAATCAGAAGGATTGAAATAAATAACATCATTAATTCTATTTGTGGGAATAAATTTAATAATTTTTTCAGCCAAATCTCCATGAGGATCGACAACTGCTACTCCCCGTCCAGCCACAATATCTTCAATGATCATATTTTCCAATATGGTTGATTTACCCATACCGGTTTTTCCAATTAAATACATATGACGGCGCCGGTCGTCAGTTTTAATTCCGAATTTTTTCAGTTGGTTTCTGAATGTCGTTTCGGCAAAAATTGTTATGTCTTTATCCATGAGTTTAATAATTATTTTAGACGAAGGGAAGATTAGGTGGTGGACTTTTTTTATCTTCTTTTAAGTCAAAATCAGGTGCAGCACTTTTAGTAAAAGTAACTTTCTTATTATTACTCTCTTCTTTATCTCTTGTTTTAAATGTTTCTATTTCAATTATTTTTTCCTTAAAAAATGGTTCAATTTCTTCACTAACTAATTCTTCGCCGGAAGGCAAAGTCATAGGTGGCTGAGATTTTCTGCCCGGAACTTTCTGAATTAAAGGAGCTTTAACCACATCCTCAACTGGAAAATGCCAGATAGTTGCCAACTCCTCAATATTTAATATATAGGGCATTCTACCGGCTTCAATACTTCTGTTTTTATAATTTCTCATAATATTATTTTGCCGGTAAAGCAATCTTTTTTCTTTATAAAAATAATGTACAGAGGTGGCGGTTAATTTCATATCTGGCTTAATGTTGTTTAAATCCATACTGGCAAATTGCTTCATAAAACCCACCATACCGTTAGCCACTTTTGGCTTATTCATAACATCTTTTTTAGCCAAATAAACAAACCTTAATTTAGTATCAAACCCTAATTTATTACATTTATCATGAATGCCTTCAACTTTTCTTTTCTGCTTTGGTGTTAGCTGCATCATTTTTAAAACATCTTCTTTTTCATCTTTCTTTTTTTCTTCAATATCTCCCCATAATTTATAAACACCTTCGCTTAAATCACTCATCCATTCTAAAATCATATCAATAATTCTATTTATTCCTGTAGATTTTCTTTTTTTACCAAGAATTTTATCAACTTCAACATCTCCAATTTCCGGCCATTCAAATCCAATAGGTCTTATAATTATCTGATACCATAATTGCTCGCCTCTTCTTAAGGACGAGGTTAAATCCATCAGACTCGCCATTGGATCGCGAAAAGTTGTTTCCGGTTCACCCATCTGGTGCTCAAATTCTTTATATACCTTAATAGGATAAGCTTGATTTTTATCTAAAATAAATTCACAACCATAGATGTCATATTCATCATCTGGAAAACGTGTCGGTGTTCCTAATGTATAATCTTCTACTTCGGTAATTTCCGCATCTGGGTATTGGGAATAAACTGAAGATTCTACAAGATTTCTAAATTTATCAGGAGTTCTTATTAAAAACTGGGTATAACCATCAATGCTAACAATTTCAAAACTAAAAGTTAACTGTATTTTACCTTCCCAGTATTTTTCTATTAAATTTATTGTCCCATGAGCACCGCCAAAATAAGTAAATAAATTTTCTACCGCCTTAGGGCTCTGGATATTTCCTCGAGGTATATCAATTGCTAATAAAATAAAATTTTGAGTGGCCATCCATTTATTTCTTATATAAAAAAGCCAAGCCTGTATGCCTCCAAAAATAAATACCAAAGCAACAGGAAGCCAGCCATAAAGAATGAGAATTCTAGTTAATATTATATCGGCCGGCTGATGAAAAAAATCTATTAGTGGCTGAATATTTATAACAATGTCCATAAATACAATATTTTTTTCCTATTTTTATCTAATTTTTAATAAGTTTTAAATTTTATTTATTTAAATACAATATATAAAATTTAAAACTTATCAATTAAAATTTATATTCTATATTTTAACATATTTAATGACTTTTGCCAAATAAAAAAAGCCATAAATTAAATTAGGCTTTTTTTATGTTAAAAATGTATATTTTAAGCTTCTTTAAGTTTATATTTACCGTCAACTTTTTCAAATTTTTCACGGTTAATTAGTGATAATATTATTGTAGATTTTTTTACAGTTCTCTGTTCAAGCACTTTATTAATAATTTCATCCCTTGATAATGGTTCATTATTTTCTTTAAGTATTTTTATAATAACATCAGCTACTGTACCTTCTTCATATCCCCATTCTTTTAATGCATATAATCCTTTACCGACTAATACATATTTATTATCTAGTATAAGCTCGTTATGTACAGTCGCTGGGTTAGCTTTCTTTCTGTCAAATACAATTTCATTAATATTGTTAGCAATTTCAAAAAAATGCATCGGTTTGCCATTGTTTTTTAATACCAAATATATTTTATCATTAATGGTTTTTGGTTTAATTTCTTTCCAGCTATCAGCTCCCCAAAATCCAAATTTATTCTGTTCTATCTTTTTTATTGCTTTAATAATAGAATATAAAATTTTATTACTGCTAACAACTTCAACATTTTCTTTAAATAAATCGTGATTATTCAAGGCATAAGAAATATCTATATTATTAGTTTTAGGAATTAATTTTTCCTCATGTTTTTTATACGATTCAAGTTCGCTAACTAATTTTATTATTTCCTCAGTCTTCATAATATTCTTAGCAGCCTCAAGCTTTTTTAAAAGCTCATCAGCAAGTTCTTCCACATGATCAAGTTCCTGATATTTTAATTTGAATAAATCCTTTAATAATTTATGGTTTTCAATTTCATCAAATTCCGTGCTTAATAGCTTTGAAATTAAAAAATTAAGATAACTCTTATGAGCATCTTCGTCACCGTCCTTTGTTTTGCCGGATGAAAATTTAACAAGATTCTTTATTAAAAAATCTTTTTCCATAAAACCGCCATGCTCTTCTAAAAGCTCATAAATTATCTTCTTTATGCCAGAAATATAGTTTTCTAGGTTTTTAAGTTGAGTCAACTTTTTAATACTTGAAGTTTCTATCTGTCTTATGCGTTCACGAGTTAATTTATGTACATCTCCTATATTTTCCAGGGTTTCTTTGCCCTGGCCATGTAGTCCAAAACGTCTGATTAAAACATCTTTTTCACGATCACTCAATTCATTAAAAAGGTTATTAATAATTTCAATAACATTAAAATTAGCCACTTCTTCAGCGGTTTGATTTTTTATTATTTGATCCAAAATTGAACCATCTTTTCCTCCCTCGTTTTCTTGCGAGTTATTAGTTTGCATATTATTATTCGCTTAAAGCCATGGAGAGGACTTCAACGTAAAATAAATTTATTTTTATATTAAAATATTTAAAAAATAATTTGTCAATATTTTTCATAATATAGCATAAAAATTTTATAAAGTCAAGACGATATATATTAATTAAAATTAAAATTTTAAATTTTAAATTTAATGTTATTATTAATGCTAACTTTAAATAAAAAAAACGCTAATTTAATATTAACGCTTTTTAATATATACATTCTTAAAATTTAAAATCCTAAATATTGAATCTCTTCTTTTAATTGAATTTTTAATAAATCCCTAACTTGTTGCTTTATATAACTTATTAAAGTAATTACATTTTCAGCGCTAGCTTTACCAGTATTAACTATAAAATTTGCATGCTCTAAACTAATTTTAGCTCCGCCAATTGTTTTTCCTTTTATATCAAGTAAGTCAATTAGCCAGCCTGCAGGTACATAATTATTTATTACAACACCTTCAGCCATTGCTTTTTCAGCTAATTTAATATTATTATTTCTTATTTCTTCAAAAGAAATATTTTTAAATACTGAACCGGCGTTTGGTAATTTTGGCTGAGTTCTTTCTCTAGCGTTCAAATATTTTTCAACTAAATTATCTATTTCATTAATATTCCCCTTTTTTAATCTTAATGAAACTTGCCAGATTATTAAATTTTCTTGATTTTTAAAAATACTTTCACGATAATTGAATTCACAATCATTCCTACTTACTTTATAAAATTTTAAATTTTTTGTACTATAGATTTCTAAAGTTTCCACGGATTTACAAATTTCTTCACCATACGCTCCAGCATTCCCTCTTATAGCCCCGCCAATTGTTCCGGGGATGCTTATAGCCCACTCCAGACCAGTCAGACTATCACCAATAGCAACTCGCACTACTCTAGGAAGGCGGGCAGCTGCACCGCATTCAAGTCTTTCACCTTTAATATAAATTTCATCATTAATTAGCCGTATTATTAAACCTTTAAAACCGGAATCACTTATTAAAATATTACTACCGCCACCAATTATAAAATAATCATAGTTATTTTTTTTTGCCCAGTTAATACTTTCTATTAAATCTTCTCTTACTTTTACTTCAATATAAAAAGATGCTGGTCCGCCTATTTTAAAAGTAGTCAAGGGTGCTAAGGGAATATTTTGTTTTAAATTTGACTCAAGCATTTAATATATTTAAATATTAATTTTTTAAAAGTTTCTCTCCTATTCTAAATACATCACCGGCGCCCATTAATATTATCACATCTGCGCGCTCAATATTTTCTCTTAAATATTTCTCACACTCCTTGATAGTAGGAATATATTTAATTTCCTGTTCGTATCCTATTTCTTGGTTATATAATTTAATTTTTTCTATTAGATCCTGACTGTGAACTCCACCCTGTTGTTCACGCGCGCTTCCATAAATATCAAGTATAATTAATTTTTGAACATAGGGAAAACTTTTAGAAAAATCATCTAGCAATGCTTTTGTTCTGGTAAAAGTATGTGGATGAAATACAACTATAATATTATTTTTAGGAAATTTATTTCTAAAAGCTGACAGCGTTGCTTTTATTTCGGTTGGGTGATGAGCGTAATCATCATAAATTATAGCACCCTTAAATTCTCCAAGGTGTTCCATTCTCCTGGTTGTGCCTTTAAATTCTTCTAAATATTTTCTAATATCAACTAAATTTACTCCTAATTCAATTGAAGCTGCAATAACTGCTAGAGCGTTATAAATATTATGTTTACCTATTAATGATATAGCAAAATCGCCTAAATTAGTTTCAGAAAAATCATTATTTTCTGAAAATTCTTCCAAACCAATTTTTACTTTAAAATATATTTTATTATTATCTTGTTTAATATCATAAGCTATATAATCAGCATCTGAGTCAATTGCATAGCTTATTACTTTAGCAAAAGTATTATCAACGGTAATTTTTTTTGATATTTTATCATCAAAATTAACTACTAAAAATCCTTTCTTGGGTATTTTTTTTATAAATTCAATAAATACATTTATATAATCTTCCTCTGAAGAAAAAAAATCAGGATGATCATAATCAATATTATTTAAAAGCACAGCTTTAGGATTATAATATCGAAGTTTATTCTGATATTCATCTGCTTCTATAATTAAATAATCAGAAGAAGAAACTAAGCTAGAGCCATTAAACTGTCCCACCTTAGAACCCACCATAACATTAGGCTTTAATCCTCCCTTATCTAAAACAAAACCAAGCCAAGCAGTAGTTGTCGTTTTGCCATGAGAACCGACAATGGCAATGCCATATCTTTGATTAAAAACTTCACCTAATCCCTGCGCAAAGGTAATAGTTTTAATTTTTCCCTCTAAAGCAAGCTTTACCTCAAAATTATTTTCCTTATTATAAGCTGAGGAATAAATTATTAAGCCTGCATCTTTAGGTATATTATTTTCATTAAATTCATAGACAGAAATTCCTTCTCTTTTCAAAATTTCATCTGTCATAAATATGTCCTTAGTATCCGAACCGCTAACTTCAATACCATTTTTGCTAAAAAACTGGGCCAACATTGTCATACCGACTCCCTTTATACCAATCATATATATTTTTTTAATTTTATTAAAATCCATAAACAATATTTTTACCAATATTATTTATTATTTATGAGTGTTAAATTTAATATATATAAATAGTTTATCTTAAATTTAATCGATAGTCAAAAATAAATTCCGCCTTTTAAAGACGGAATTTAATAATTTTATTAATATATTTCTTATTTTTAAGATCCGCTTTATATCACCTTTCTTTAATTGGCGATTGAAGATTAAAAGTACATTAATTTAAATTTATGTTAATAACAATTTACTAATTTGTACAATTATTGCTGTATTTGAGTCCTTTTTAAATATTTTTTTTATATTTTTTTTATATTCTTCCTGCTTAACTTTATTATTTAATAATTCTTTAATATTAGCTAAAAATATATTTTTATTTAGTTCTTTTTGATTTAAAACTTTAGCTGCTTTTTTTTCTTTAAAAATATTTGCATTATCTTCCTGATGAGAATTAGGCAAAGGAATAATTATAGCGGGTTTTCCTAATAGTGAAACTTCTGTTAAAACGCCCAATCCAGCTCTGGTTATTACTAAGCTAGAAGACATATAAGCGCTTGCCATTTTATCAACGTCTAAAAATTCAAATGTTTTGTAATTATTATTTCTAATTATTAACTCCTTATTTTTAATTACCCTTTTTTTGCCAGATATATGTATCACATTACAATACTTAGTTAGCTCATCCAAGTTTTCATAAACTAATACATTAATCGACTCCGCCCCAGTCCCTCCACCAACTATTAAAATAGTAGGTAAATTATTTTTAAATTTAAATAAATTTTCCTTAATTGAAAATTGTCTTCTGATTGGGTTTCCTGTCCATACAGCTTTCTTGCCATAATCTTTTAAAGACTTTTCAAATGTCACAGTAATTATATCCGCTGCAGGTGACATTAGTTTATTAGCTAAACCTGGTCTTAAATCCTGTTGATGTATTATTATCTTTATTCCTAAAAGCCACCCCGCCCAAACAACTGGAACACTTATAAAACTTCCTGCGCTTATAATTAAATCGGGTTTTGTTTTTAAAATAATCCATAATGACTGAAAAAAACCGATTTTTATCAAAAAAATATCACTTATATTTTTATAAGAAAAATACCTTCTAAATTTTCCTGCATTTATAGATTTATATTCTATACCTTCTTTTGTAACCATTTCCTTTTCTAAGCCAGATTTCGTACCAATCCATAAAAAATTATAATTACTGGCATCTTTTAATTCATCATAAATAGCTAAAAGAGGCGAAACAGAACCGCCGGTTCCGCCACCTGTAAATAAAATTTTTTTATTTTTATTATTTGACATAATAAAATAATAAACTATCTATCGTGTCTGTTTAGAAATATTAATTAAAATACCCAAAGCAGATAAAGAAGCTAAAATTGATGACCCACCATAACTAATTAAAGGAAGAGGCACTCCAGTCATTGGCATAATATTTACCATGCCACCAATATTTATCATAGCCTGAAGAGAAATCCAACTCACTATACCTAGGGCTAGGATCCTACCATAATTATCTGGCGCGGATTTAGCAATTAAATAACCACGATAAAAAATAAAAACATAAAAACCTACTAAAATTACCGAAAATATAAAGCCTACTTCCTCGCCAATTATTGGAAAAATAGCATCACTATTAACCTCGGGGAGATACATAAATTTTTGTCGACTATTACCTAATCCTCTGCCCCAAAAACCTCCTGATCCAATTGCAATTAATGATTGATTAACTTGATAACAATAATTTTCCTGACTAAAACCCGGGTCAGTAAAACATTTAAATCTATACGCCTGATAAGGCTTAAATCTAATCATTATAAAAATTCCTATAATACCAATTAATATAATAACTAAAATATGTTTTAATTTTCCTCCGCTAACATAATAAATAATTAAAGAAGTCAGGGCAATAATAAATAAAGTACCAAAATCTGGCTGTAATAGCATTAATAAAGATATAACTACGAAGACTGCTAAAAAAGGAATTGTTGCAGTAAAATTACTAATTTTACTACCAAATCTATCTAACCATGCGGCTAAATATAATAGAAATGAAATTTTTACTAATTCTGAAGGTTGTAAAGAAAAACCGAAAATATTTATCCAACTCCTTGAAGTTCCCCATTTAGCTGAAAGGCCGGGAATAAAAACTAAGAGGAGTAAAAAAATAGAAATTAATAATAAATAAAAAGCATTTTTTCTCCATTTTCTATAATCTATTTTTGAAAATATAAAGAAAAAAATTAATCCTAAAGAAAAACCATAAAGCTGATGTTTAAAAAAATAATATGAATCGCCTTTATATTTTAAATAAGCAATTGCAGTAGTAGCACTAGAGAGCATTATAATTCCAAATAACAAAATAATGCCAACAGCGATCATTAAAATAAAATCCCCATCATGTTCTCCTGATTTACTTTTAAATAAATTATTTATTTTTTCTTTTAGAATAGTCATCTAAGTTTTATCTATCATAAAAATAATAAGTCCAATTATTGTGGCTACTCCAGAAATTACCCAAAACCTCATTACTATTTTTGCTTCTGGCCAGCCCAAGGCTTCAAAATGATGATGGATTGGTGATGATAGAAATATCTTTTTTCCATTTCTTATTTTTTTTGAAATTATCTGTAGAATTGTTGATAAAGCTTCAGCTAAAAATATAATACCTATAAAGGGCAAAATAAATACAGAATTGGTATAAAGAGCCATCAACGCCAAAGTCACACCCAAAGAAATAGACCCAGTATCGCCCATAAAAAATCTTGCTGGTGTTATATTAAACCATAAAAAAGCTAATAATGACCCAGAAATAACACCACAAAAAGCAGCTAAATCATACTTACCCAGGACAAAAGCTATAACTGCATATGCCGTAAAAGATGCAAGCAATGTGCCACCGGCTAATCCATCGAGACCATCTGTCTGATTTACGGCAAAAGCCGTACCTACAACTGTAAAAATAAAAAATAATATATACCAGGGACCGATTAAAAAATCACCTAAAAATGGAATATGAACTGTGTCCCAATCTAATTTAAAATAAAACCAAAGAGCACCAACTAAAGCTATAATCGCATAAATTATTAATTTATGGCTAAATTTTATTCCCCTATTTTTATAACCTTTCTTTCTGACATCTAAAAAATCATCTGCCAACCCCACTAAAGCCGATGCTACTAAGCAACCAAGCGGTAAAAAAGTCTGGCTTCTTGATAAAAAATTTAAATCTTTAAAAATTGGGAGAGGAATATATTTCGATAAATAAAATAAAATAATACTTATTGATAGAGTAGTCACCCAAACAAGAATTCCACCCATAGTAGGTGTACCAGATTTATGGATATGCAATTTCGAAAAAATTGGTGTTGAGCCATCGTTTCTTATTTGTTTTCCTAACTTATATTTATATAAATAATGGGTCAACAAAGGAGTAAAAATAATAGCCAATATAAAAGAAAAAGATGTTAAAAATAAAATCTTAATTACATAAAATTCAAACATAAATACTATTAATAATAATTAAAAATAAAAATTGTTGATATAGAAATTAATAAAAATAAATTTACTATCAAAGAACCTGATAATATTATATGCTGATTAAATTTTCTATTATCGCGATTACGGCTCGTATAAAGTATGATCATATTAAAAATAAATAATAACAAACCGGTTATTGGAATTATATATACCTGATATGAACTACCTATAAGATTTGTGCCAAAATTAATATTATAATGTAGTGTGATATCCTCCTTCTTAACATTATAAAAATTAATAATATATGCCACAAACCATATTAATGCATTTAAAATAAAAACAGAAATAATATATATTTTTGCAGACTTAGAACTAAAAAAATTTTTTAAATATTCAAAAAAATCATGCTGAAATGCATAATAATTATTGATTAATTTATTTATTTCTAGTCTCATATATATAATTTAGCATATTTTTAAGAAAATATAAATATGTATTATTAAAAATATTTTTTATTTTTATTATTTTATGTTATAATATAATATGATAATAATTATTTGTAATAAATAATTTAATATGCAAAATAGTCGAATTGTTAAAAATTTGGTTGGTGATTTGCTATCCAAAGAAAAAATTGAAGAAGCTATATATAACTCAAAAGTTGAAGGCAAAAACCTTGAAAATTATTTATTTGATAAAAAAATAATTACCCCAGCAATGTATTATGAGAGACTGGCGAACTATAATAAAATACCATATATTGATTTAAAAAATACTAACATTAAAAGCGAAGTATTAAATTTAATTCCTGAACCAATAGCTTCTACCCATAAAATTATAGCTTATGATGAAGATAATAAAAAAGTAAAAGTTGCTACACTTGATCCAAATAATTTAGAAATTTTTGAATTTTTAAAGAAAAAAATAAACAAGGATTTAGCGGTAAGTCTATCTTCGCCGGATTCAATAAATGAAGTTTTAAAACAATATCATAAAAGCCTTAAATCGGAGATATATACATTAAAAATTACAGGTAATATAAATTTTGATAATAATAGAAATCTAAAAGAAATTGCGGAAGATTTACCAATAGTTAAAATTGTTGATACTTTATTAGAATATGCAATTTTTGAAGGTTCGAGCGATATTCATGTTGAACCTGAAGAAAAATATCTAGTAGTAAGATACAGAACTGACGGTATACTTCATAATGTTATGACTATGCCTAAAAATTTTCAGCCAGGAATTATTGCCAGAATTAAAATTTTGGCTAATCTTAAAGTAGATGAACATAGGCTCCCACAAGATGGACGTATTAAAATCTCAAACGACCAATTCAATGTATCGTTCAGAGTTTCCACCATCCCAACCTATGATGGAGAAAAAATAGTAATGCGTATATTAAATGAAAAAGCTCAAGTTTTAAGTTTGGAACAACTTGGACTTCAACCATCAGCATTAGAAAAATTAAAAAATAATATTACTAGACCTCATGGTATGATTTTAGTTACTGGTCCAACTGGATCAGGCAAAACAACAACTCTTTATACAGTATTAAATATTTTAAATAAGCCTGAGGTAAATATATCAACAATCGAAGACCCAATAGAATATAGAATGCCTCATATAAATCAATCCCAGGTAAATCCAAAAATTGGCTACACTTTTGCGCTTGGTTTAAGGGCTTTTTTAAGACAGGACCCAGATATAATAATGGTTGGTGAAATCAGAGATGAAGAGACAGCTGAAATTGCTGTGCATGCTGCTATGACTGGACATCTTGTATTGTCAACGTTACATACTAATGATGCTGTTGGCACATTACCAAGAATAATTGAAATGGGAATTGCTTCCTATTTAGTATCTTCAACAGTAAATATAATTATGGCACAAAGATTAGTCAGAAAAATATGTACTAATTGTATTCAAAGCTATAAGCTTAGCAAAGAAGTACTTAATGAATTAAGCAAACAATTTAATATTGAAAGCATTATGAAAACCATGCAAAAAGAAAAAATAATATATGATGCAAAAAAAGGATTGGAAAATTTATTATTTTATAGAGGAAAAGGATGTAAACAATGCAATAATTCCGGCTATAAAGGAAGAATAGGAATTTATGAAACTTTAGAAATAAGTGAAAAAATTTCCAACCTTATTATTACAAAAGCTGAAGTAAGTGAAATTAAAAAACAAGCAATTTCAGAAGGTATGATTACGATTGTAGAAGACGGTTTTATGAAAGCTAAAAATGGCATAACAACCATCGAAGAAGTTATGCGAGTAACTAAAGAATAATATTATAATATGAGTGTAAGTTTTTCTAATAGCATAAAAAATAATAATGAAAATAACTTTTTTAAAAAATTTAAAAACTTTTCTATAAGTATCTTCGGCGTACCTCATAAAGAAAAATTATTTTTTGTCCAGTATTTAGGTGTGATGTTAAAATCGGGAATATCTTTATCGTCTGCCTTAAAAACTCTAGCTGAACAATCTGAAAATAAATTTTTTAAAATAATACTTACAAATCTTTCAGAAAATGTTGACAAAGGAAGAAGTTTTTCTGAAAGCTTAAAAGATTATAATGAAATATTTGGAGAATTATTTATTAATATGATTGAGGCTGGAGAGATTTCTGGGAAACTAGAAAGTGTTCTTGACCAACTTTATATTCAAATGAAAAAACAACAAGAATTGCTTTCTAAAGTTAAGGGTGCGATGATTTATCCATCTGTAATTTTAATTGCAATATTTTGTATAGCCACTTTTATGCTTATATTTGTTGTTCCTACGATGACAGCAATCTTGAAGGAAGCTAGTGTTGCCCTTCCCCTTCCTACCAAAATATTAATTTTTATCAGCGACTCATTATCAAAGCATGCATTAATCTCAATTGTCATTATTATTTTATTTTTTGGAATCACATATCGTATTCTTAAAACAAAATTTGGAAAATATTATTTTCAATCATTATTATTAAAATTGCCCGTTATTTCAATAATTATAAAAAAAATAAATTTAGCAAGTTTTTCAAGAACTATTAGTTCATTGTTAAAAACTGACATTATGATAGTAAAATCATTCCAAGTGACTGCTAGCGTTTTAAGTAATCTGCATTACCGCAAAGCACTTATTGAAATGAGTGAAATTATTAAAAAAGGAGGGTCTATAGCTGAAGTATTAAAATTATACCCCAATTTATTTCCTCCGGTTGTTTATCAGATGATTTCCGTTGGCGAGCAAACTGGGGAATTAGATAAAATTTTATATGAACTAGCTGAATTTTATGAGTCTGAAGTAGAAAATACTATGTCAAACATACCTTCGATTATTGAACCAATATTAACTTTAGTTTTAGGTATTGGCGTAGCTGGTCTGGCATTAGCTATTTTAATGCCTATGTATTCATTATCCTCATCAATTAATTAAATTAAAATAATGGAGGAAAATTTAATTATTAATAAAAAAGGTTTTAGTTTAATGGAAGTAATGGTCTCAATTTTTATTTTTGCTATTTTATTTAGTGCTGTCTATGAATTGATAATTTTTTCTACAAAAGTTACTTCTGACAATAAATTTTATGTTAATGCCCTAGCCTTGGCAAGCCAAAAAATGGAAAGGATAAGAAATTTGCCATATGCTGATGTCGGCACTCTAACTGGCAGCCCCCAAGGAGTTATACCTGATGAAGAAATAATTAACTCTGAGGGAAATTATAAAGTTAACACTACTATAATATTTTATGATGATCCATATGATGGCACTTTAGAAGCCGGCACTGATAATGTTTTTGTTGACTATAAAATAGCTACTATTGATGTTTCCTGGTTAAGTAAATTTGGAGAAAAAAAAGTTACCTTTATTTCAAATATTATTCCAAAAACTGAAGAAAATTTATCTGGTTATGGATTATTAAAAATAATTGTGGTTGATGCTAATGGCAATAAAATTCCTAATGCCAATATACATATAGAAAATAATTCAACCAGCACCCCCTTAAATGGTAATTATGTTTCAAACATATCAGGGGAACTATCTTTGCCCGTAAAGCCTTCTTATGAACAATACGAAGTCACAGTTACTAAAAGTGAATATAGTATTGATAAAACATATAAGAGAGAAGAACCAAATTTAAATCCGACAAAACCGCATTTAACAGTAATTGAAGGCCAAAAAACAGAAGAAAGTTTTTCTATTGATAGAACTTCTAATTTGCATATAAAACTGGCTACTCAAAGCCTTCCGGAAAATTATCAGATTAATACAGACATTACTCTAGAAAATCAAATTTCACCAAGGTTTGATATAGATTCACAGGGCAATAGATATACAGTCTGGAAAGATTTTCGTGATGAAATTAGTTATAAATTATATAGTCAAAAAAATAATGCTTTAGGACTAAATCAATGGACGGACGACTTATTAATTAGTAATCACGATAATCAATTAAATCCAGATATAAGCTTAGGTGAAGATAATAATTTATATATTGGCTGGAATGATAATTCTTTGGGAAATCAAGATCTATATTTAGCTAAAATATCAACAGATGGTGTACTGGCTTGGTCGGAAATAAAAATTAACACTCAATCTGATAATAGCGAACAAACAAACATTAAATTAAAAACAAATAACAATACTGGTAATACAGAAGTTACAGCTATATGGCAGGATAATAGAAATACTAATTTAGATATTTTTATGCAAAGATTTGATTCTAGCCATAATCCCCTACTTTCCAACGAAGTAAAAGTAAACACAAATTCAGATTCTGCTGATCAATATGAAGCTGTTCTTGATATAGATACAAATAATAACATATTTATTGCCTGGACAGATGAAAGAAATTCAAATAAAGATATTTATGCTCAAAAATATAATTTAAATGGTAGCGCTCAATGGCCATCTGATTTAAAAATAAATACTAATACTGATTTAAGTGACCAATTTTCACCCTCAATAGCCATAGATAAAGAAAATAATATTTATATATCCTGGACGGACGAAAGAGATGGTGATCAGAATATTTATATGCAAAAATTTAACTCCAATGGTGATATTTTATTGCCCTCTGATGTTAAAATAAATTCAAATTCAGATATTTCAAAGCAAAGTAACCCAAATATGACTATTGATGATGAAGGTAATGTATTTATTATTTGGACTGACGAAAGAAATGGTGATCAGGATATATACGCGCAAAAATATGCGAGTTCAACTTTTTGGACAACCGATTTAAGAATTAACATTGATATCGGAGGTTTTTCACAATTAAATTCTGATCTTGACATAAATCCTGTGAATAAAAACGCGGTAGCAGTCTGGCAGGATGATCGTGATTTAAATTTTGACATATTTCAAACTGAATTTAATACTATTGGCACGATATATGACGTTAATGCTTCAGTACCACTTATTATAACCGGAACAAAAAAAATTGGAGAGAATCCTATTATCTATAAATATGATAATGAATACAATACGAACAGTAATGGAATATTAAATTTAAATAATATTGAATGGGATTCTGGATACTCAATAAATATTAAACCTAGTTATACTGCGTATACAATAATTATGACCGACCCGATAACTCCGGTTGAATTACTTTCTGGAGAAACTATTAATGAAATATTATATTTAGAATAATTAAATGTCTTATATTAATTTAAAAAATAATAATGGATTTTCATTATTTGAAATAATAATAGTTCTCACTATTTTTCTAGTGGCTGTTATGATTTCAACTGAATATATTATTAACGGATATTTCACTATATTTTTCGGGTCCGACAAAGAATCAACTATTCAATTTGCAAGAAAATCTTTAGAAAAAATTTCTAAAGAAATACGCGAAGCTAGAATTTCTGAAAAAGGTGATTACCCTATATTATCCGCTGAACCGCAAAATTTAATTATTTTTGCTGATATTAATAATGATAATAAGGCTGAAAAAGTTAGATACTACCTTGATGATAAAAAAATTAAAAAAGATGAAACTTTACCGGGATCAGATAATAATTATACTGGCGTTTCTCAAACAAGCACTATTTCTGAATATATTAAAAACGACACAACTCCTGTATTTACTTATTTAGATTCAAATAATAATTTAACATCAGATATAAATAAAATACGATTAATACATCTAAATTTTATTGTTAATGCTAGTCCTAGAATTAATATGAAAAATTATAAATTAGAATTAGATGTCCAATTAAGAAATCTTAAAGATAATTTATAATCATGATAAAGAATAAATTTAAAAATAATAAAGGATCAATTTTTATCATAACCTTAATCATTAGTGAGATATTTATTTTTATGGCTTTAGCTGTTATTAATTTTTATATTTCAGAACAGAAGTATATAAAAAATAAAATTGCCAATGAACAAGCTTTATTTGTAGCAGAAGCCGGTGTAAATTATTATCGATGGGTTTTATATCATAATCATAATGACTATTGTAACAAAGAGTCATGTAAAAGTGCACCTGATTATGGTCCATATGGTCCGTACAGCTATTCCGATGCCTCTGGAAATACTGTGGGCTATTATGAATTATACATAACCCCTCCACCATTAGACGGTTCTACTCTTATTAATATTAAATCAGTAGGTTGGATGAAGGATTATCCTTCTCTAAAAAGAACTATTGAAGTAAAGTGCGGCATTCCATCATGGTCATCCTATTCAACTCTTTCTAATGATGAAATGCGATTTGGTGAAGGCACGGAAGTTTGGGGCCCGACTCATTCAAACGGAGGTGTTCGTTTTGATGGCTTAACACATAATTTAATATCTTCCTCTTTATTAAGTTATAATGATCCTGATCATAGCGGTGATTATGAATTCGGGGTCCACACCCATAAAAACATTCCACCTCAATCAGGTATAAATGAATCTTTTAGATCTCTTGAAGCTCCACCCAATTCAGTTACTTCAAGAAATGACGTATTTATGGCAGGAAGAACCTTTCCAACTCCAATTATTAGTTTTAATCTTTTAGATAATTATATATCAGAAATATATTTAAAAGCTTCAGCTAATGGACTTGTATTACCTGAAAATAGTGGCAAACCAGGGTATCATATTATACTTAACCCTAACAATATAATAAATATAAAATCAGTAAACTCTGTAACTTCAACCTGTAATGGAGAACCTACTGATGGCATTACTAATGAAACAAATTTTTTAAGCACTACCACGCCAGCCAACGGTATAATTTATGTAAAAGATAAAGTATGGGTTGATGGCACAATAAATAATATGAGAATAACTATTGCTGCTTTTGAAGATCCGCCAACTGGCAATACAACAGATATTACTATTAATAACGACTTAAAATATACTAATTTTGATGGCAGGGATTCTATTGGCTTAATTGCTCAACGTAATATAAATGTAGGCCTTTACAGCTTGAATAATTTAACAATTAATGCGGCTTTAATTGCTAAAGAAGGTAGAATTGGTCGGTTTCATTTCCTTAATTCTAATTCAGGCGGGTGTAGTAGGACATACTATGAAAGAAATTCAATAACAGTTTATGGATCTTTAGCGACAAGAAATAGATATGGATTTAAATATACTGATGGAGCAGGTTATCAGATCAGAAATTTAAAATATGATAATAATTTAACATATTCTCCCCCGCCTCATTTTCCTACAACCGGTGAATACACTTTTATATCTTGGGAAGAAAAATAGTTTAAATTATTATATAATAATGGTATAATAATTATGTATAATAATATTTATATATGTTTTTTAATAGATACTTAAATTATCCGATTGGTTTAGATATCTCTGATTTATCACTGAAAGCGGTTCAGCTTGATAAAGGAAGAAGTTCAATAAAATTTCAGGCTATTAGCAAAGTTGATTTACCTGAAGGTTACATAGTTAATGGGGAAATTATAAACAAGGAAATGGTAATAAAGTCAATTCATAAATTATTATCAAATCCTAGATATGGAAAAATTACAACTAACGAAGTAGTAGTCTGTCTGCCAGAAACAAAAACTTTTATTAAACTTATCGAAATAGAAAGATCACTTAAGCCATTATCTTCCCTAATTAAAAATGAAATAATAAAATATATTCCTCTGACAATTGATGAGATTTATTATGATTGGCAATTAATTAGTGAGGATTCGTTATATAGCTATGTTTTGATTGGGGCTTCTCCAAAAAATATAGTCGATGATTATATATTGGTATTAAATGAAGCTCATCTTTCCGTTTCAGCACTAGAAATTGAACCTATTTCAATTTGCAGAGCATTATTGAATGAAGAAGGTAAAAATAAAAATGAAATAAGTAATAATTATTGCCTTGTTGATATAGGTGCCAGAAGAACAGGAATTATTATTTATTCAAAAAATACAATTCTTTTTTCCAGCAGCTTACCCATCTCAGGAAATGAAATAACTAAAAAAATTGCTGAAAATTTAAATATTTCTAAAATTGAAGCTGAAAAATTAAAAATTAATGCCTCACTAAATAATAATGATATTAAAAATTCTGATGTAAATAAAATACTTACCGGCATGTTTAATATTTTAATAAAAAAACTTAAGGAAATTATTAATTTTTATAATAATGAATATGAAGATAGGGGTGCTATAAATAAAATTATTTTATGCGGAGGTGGTGCAAATATGGCGGATATTGATAAAAAAATAAGTAGCATCTTTTCTATTAATACTATTTTAGGTAATTGTTTTGAAAATTTTAGCATTAAAAATAAAAATAAAGATAATTATATAAAAAATTTTTTAAAAGATTCTGCTCCCATATACGACAAAACAATCAATAAGGAAAAATTAGAAACTTACACTACTGCCGTAGGTTTAGCTTTAAGGGAAATATTTATTGATGAATTTTAACATATGATAATATTAAATTTAGCAACAGAAAAACTCAAACATGAAATAAATATTAAATTAATATATTTAATAATTAAAAGAACTTTTTTAATTTTAATATTTTTAATGATTTTTATATCTTTAGTTTTATATTTTTATAAAAATACTATTAAATTACTGGGCAATGAAGTAAGCAAGCAATATGATATTTTTAAAAAAAATACTGATAAATACAATAAAAAAAGCATAGAAGTAAATACCTTAATTAATGACGCTGAAAAAATTAATTCAGAAAAAATTAACTGGACACTTCTTTTTAAAAATGTGACCGATCTGATTCCAGCGGGTATAAAAATTTCAGCTTTAACTATAAATAAAGAAAAAATTGTATTTAATGGATTGGCCAAAGAAAGAACTGATTTATTAAATTTAAGAAAAAATCTTGAACAATCAAAGCTATTTTTAGAAATTAATTTTCCATTTAAAAATATTAGTGAAAAAGATAACATTAATTTTAATATTGAAGCGAAATTGAACCTTATTAAATAATTATGCAATTATTAAATATAAATAAAATTAATAACAAACAAAAAATATTTATATATATTATTTTATTTGTTTTTTCAATTTATTTTTTCGCACATTATTTTTATTTTCCATCTATAACGGATATAAATAATTATATAATTTCTATCAATAATATTAAAAATGAACTGGCTGATAAAAACATTAATGGTCAGACAATAGAACAATCAACAAATTCTATTGAAATAATTAATAATAATATAGAAAACATTGAGAAAATATACATAAAAAAGGACGAAGAATTAAAATTTATTACAGATCTTGAAAATTTAGCTAAAAAAAATAATATCCAGCAGAGAATTATACTTGGTGACCAAAAAGATAGTGGCTCAAAATATAAGGAATTACCAATTCAAATTAATGCAAATAGCCAATTCAATAATTTAATTAAACAGTTAAATAATATTGAGAATTTAGATTACGCTGTTAATATTACTTCAATTAATTTTAATTCTGATAAAAATTCCCTCCTGCCATTATTAATCAATGAAGAAACTACTCAGTTAAAGACTACAATGACATTATCTGCTATTATTTATATAAAATAAGTATGAAAATTAAATTATCTCTGAAAAAAACTAATCTTTTAATTTATATATTTACTTTATTTATAAGTTTTATTTTTGTATTTTATATTTTTTTATTTCTTTATAATAATTATATAATTATTATAAAAAGTACTGACGAAATTGCTAGATTAAATCAGAATATTAAAGTTAATAAAATAAATTTAGAAAAATTTAATTTACTTTTAGAAAATAGCAGGAAAACAGCTTCTACTTCAATTGAAAATATAAAATTCAATAACCCTTTTTAAATTTCGGGAGACATTTTTCTTAATTTTTTTATAATAGGTGGTAAAATTTTTATCACTTTTTTTATTTCTTCTAAAGTATTATACTTTCCCAGTGTAAATCTAATAGAACTATGTGATATTTCTTCTTTAATACCCATGGCCAAAAGAACGTATGATGGTTTTAAACTTCCGGATGCGCAAGCGGATCCGGTAGAAACAGCTATTCCTTCAATATCCAGAGCTATTAATATTGCCTCACCTTCAGCTCCTAAAAATGAAAAGTGCGCATGCGCAGGAGAGGAATTATATAAATCAGTATTTAAAATTACTCTTGGTATATTTTTAATTATGCCATTTACTAAATAATTTCTTAAGTATAATATTTTTTTATTATATTTTTTTTGATTTTTAAGATTTAAACTTTTTATAGCTTCACCAAGCCCTACAATAGCTACTGTATTTAAGGTTCCACTACGTAAATTATTCTCATGATGACCACCCAACTGAATACCTAATATTGGCACGTTTTCTTTTTTATATAAACACCCGACACCTTTAGGCCCATATATTTTATGCCCAGAAATACTTAATAAATCAATATAATCCCATGACACATCACATTTTAAAAAATTAAGCGCCTGGGTTGCGTCTGTATGAAAATAAATTGGATATGGTTTAATTTTTCTATCAGATGGTTTTTTATTTAAATAATTTTTTTGCCTGTTTTCATTAATTTTTTTTATAATTTTTCCTATTTGTCTTATTGGCTGGATTGAACCAATTTCACTATTTACATACATCACAGAAATTAAAACTGTATTATCTTTTATTAATTTTTTTAATTTTTCTACATCTACAACACCTTTTTTATCAACATTTGCATATGATACTTCTACACCTTCTCGGGCTAATTGTTTTAATGGTTCAAGTACAGCTTCATGCTCTATTTTTGAAGCAATTATATGAGGATTATTATAACCATTATTTTTTAATGATTTAATAATACCAAATAATGCTAAATTGTTTGATTCAGTTGCGCCAGATGTAAAAATAATTTCGCTTGGCGAGCAATTTAAATGATTTGCAATTATTTCTCTGGAAGTATCAATGCCAGCCATAGCTACTTGACCAAAATTATGGATTGAGGAAGGATTGCCATATTTTTTATTATAATAAGGCCACATTGCTTTAAGAACATTTTTGTCAACCGGGGTAGTTGCGCTATGATCTAAATATATTTTTTTCATATTGATAATTAATAAATTGATCTTACTTCCTTAATTTCGGGAATAGCTTTTTTTATTTCTTCCTCTATACCCATTTTTAATGTTATTTGTGACATAGGACAATGAATGCAACGACCGATTAATTCAACGTTTAATACGCCGTTTTTTTTATCATAAGCAATAAATTCAACGTCGCCACCGTCCATTTGCAAAGCTGGCCTTATTTTTTCTAATTCTTTTTTAATTTTTTCTTCTATTTTCATATTTACTCTGTTAAATAATATCTAAAATATTTAAATTTTTAAATATTAATTTTAATTTATTTAATATTACCCTATTACATTTGCAAAAAAATTGCATAATTTAAAACTATTGAACAGGGTTAATTATTTATTTTATAAATATTTCCATGGCCTGGAATAATAAAATTAGCCATTGATAAAACTTTTTTTCTGCTCTCTTCTAATTTTTCTTTATTAGTTGCGTATTTATCAATTTCAGGAAAATTTTCTTTCCAAAATACATCTCCGCATATAGCAATAATTCCCATGTTGGTTTTCACTAAAAAAGTCAAGGAATCATAATTATGACCCGGGGTTTTTATAATTTTTATATCATTTGAAAAATTTTCATTCCAATTTTCTTCTTTATTTTTATCCCAAATTCCCCAAAATTCAAGAGATTTTGCCTGCGGGAACATTCCTATATTCCTATAATGGTCAAGATGAGAATGGGTTATAAAAATATAATCAATATTGCTTGTTTGTAATCCTTCGCTTTTTAAGCTTTCAATAATTTTATTTTGTTCAATTACAACTCCAGGATCAACAATAATATTTTTTCCATTGTCTTTAATCAATGTAATAGTTGGACATATACCGCCGTCTGGAGAATCAGATGATAAATATCCTTTTATTAAAATTTTGACTTCTGCCATATTTACCCTGTTGAATAGGCTATAGGCTATAATTTAATAGCTTATTTCTATTAAACTTAATATTGTTTAAATTGCATAAATCCTGTTAAATATTTTATAGCCTAAATTTAATTTATTAAATATTATTCAACAGGGTTAATTTTAAATATTTATTAATTGCCTGATGCAACGCCTCTATACCCAACATTGAGCAATGTATCTTTTGTGCCGGTAAACCACCTAAATCTTTAACTATTTCATCCTTAGTTATTTTTAAAGCCTTATCTAAAGTTTTACCTTTAGCAATATCAGTTAAAGCAGAAGAAACAGCAATAGCAGCCGCACAACCAAGTGTTTCAAATTTTATATTTTTTATTTTTTCCTTTTCAATTTTTAAATATATTTTCATTACATCCCCACAAGCAGGATTGCCAACCTGACCAACAGCGTCTGCATTTTTAATTATTCCTTGATTATGAGGTTTTTTAAAATGTTGTATTACTTTTTTAGTATATTGCATATAATTTAATTATAAATTAAAAAAAACAAAATAATTATTGAATAAATAATTGATAATTTTTAATTAATAATTACTGGCGTTCCCACTTCCGCCCAGTCATATATTAATTTAGCTGGTCCTATACCTAATCTAATACAACCATGAGAAACTTTTTTCCCTAAATGGTTTTCTCCTTCTCGATATCCATTTGGCCAAATTGGCAATTCATGAATACCGAATTTGCCTGTACCAAGACCTAACCAATAAGGCATCCATAAACCATAACTTGACCAAGCTTTCGGATACTTATTAATTATTTTATATTTTCCTTTTAGCGTTGAATTGCCAATACCCGAAGAAATTGGATATGTTCCCATATTTATACCGCCTAAAAAATAACTCAATCTCTGTTTGTCTAAATTTATTTCAATTTTTTTATCTAATTTAATCTTTTCTTTATTATTAGGATTGAATCCTTTTTTTATTTCTTCTCCGTCTTTATAACCGTCGCCATCGGTATCAGAATTAGTTAAATCTGTTTTAAATAATATTTCCATTTTATCTGATAACCCATCTTTATCATAATCATTTTTATCTAATTTTATTTTTTCTAGATTCAAAGGGGAATAATTATTTTTTATCTCATCACCATCTATAAAACCATCATTGTCTGTGTCAGCTATATTAGGATCAGTATGATATATTTCATTCTCTTCTTTATCTGATAGGCCGTCTTTATCAAAATCTTCGGTAGCTAAATAAATTTTTTTTATATTATTTGAATTAATTATTAAATTTTCCCCAGTATTAGTAGCAATTTGATTTTCAATTATTTGATCATTATTATCTGTATTTAAAATAATATTTTCATTTTTTAAAGGAATATTTTGATTTATATTATCTGCTAGTGCGTCAAATGCGATTTTGCCTAAAAACAAAAATATTATAAATAAAATTAATGTGATTATAATATTAAATTTTGGCATTTTATTTATTTAAAATTTGGCTTAATTTAATATTTTTTAATTCATTATTAACGGCCTTATCTACTTTAGATAAAACTATAGTTACTCCACACTGGCAATTTTTCCCACAATAAATCTTACTATTGTTATCAAGGCAATGAAAAGGAGTTAATTTACCCTCTAATGAACTAATTATATCATAAATATTAATTCTTGCAGGTGATTTAGATAATTTATAGCCACCGCTTATACCTTTTTCTGAAATAATTATTTTATTTTTCAATAATATAGAAAAAATTCTTTCTAAATAACCTAATGATATCTTTTCATTTTTAGCTATAGTTGGCAAAGATACTCTCCCCTTGCCCCATTTTTTAGCTAAATAAATCATGGATCTTAATCCGTAAGTTGTCTTGGTGGAAAATTTCATAATATAAATACACACTAAAATAGTAGGTATTTATACTATAACATAATATATTTTAATGTCAATATTTGACAATTAAATATACTTCTGTTATATTTTTACTATATTTATAATTAATTAATTGATAATTTTAAATTTAAAATTTAAATTTAAAATTTATAAAGTAATATGGCACATAAGAAAGCTGGCGGGTCTACCGCATTAGGCCGAGATTCGCAAGGACAACGCCTAGGTGTAAAATTATATGATGGTGAATTTGCTAGAAAAGGATCAATTATAATCCGCCAAAGAGGCACAAAATATCATCCTGGGAAAAATGTAAAAATAGGAAAAGATGATACTATCTTCTCTCTTATTAATGGAACGGTTAAATTTACAACAAAAAAATTAATGAAATTCAATTCAAAATTAATATCTTCAAAAATTGTTAATGTTTTACCGGTTGCAAAAAAATAAATCCCTTTCTTATATTATATAAGACAATTTTAAAAAGAAGGCGAAAGCCTTCTTTTTTATTTGCTCTTATTACCCGACTTAATCCGGCATCCAGGAGTGAACAGTAGACTAGTTTGTATTGCTTTCTTAAATTTCGGCTCATAAGCATGTATTACAAAGGATTTTGTCTTACACTTCAGCTTCAACAAAATTTTGAAATCGTAAAGTCAAGGACTACTATTAGAATATATAAAAATGAACAACCCGATTGCTAAAATAAATCCTATTATAATTCCGATCACAAATCCTAAAAATAAATATGATCTTTTTTTCTTAACAGAGTAAAATATCATTATAGGAATAGAAAAATACCAAACTATTGTAGTAAATATTCCAATTATTATACCCTTTACAAAATCATTTGTATTTAGCTTATTTTCATTATTTTCCATTTTTTTAATTTATTTTCTCCTCAAACACGCCCTCACAAATTCTACAAATAGCGGATGCGGATCTAAGGGGCGTGAAATATATTCGGGATGGAATTGAGTGCCGATAAAAAATGGGTGATTTTTTATTTCTACTGCCTCTACTATTTTACCGTCAGGTGAAGTTCCGCATATGGTCAGACCACATTTTTCAAATTTTTCTCTGTAATTAGAATTAAATTCATATCTATGCCTGTGTCTTTCGGACACAATATCAATTTTTTTAAATTTCTTCTCATAAGCTCGTGCAAGATGAGTACCCTTGATAATTTTACACGGCCAACCACCTAGACGGATTGTTCCCCCATACTGCTTTTTTGCAAGCATTTCTTTTTGGCCCGGCATTATATGAATTACTGGATATGGAGTTTTGGGGTTAACTTCTTCGCTATTGGCGTTTTTAAATTTACATACATTTCGGGCAAATTCAATAACCGCCATTTGCATACCGTAACAGAGGCCAAAATATGGGATTTTTTTCTCACGACAATATTTAATAGTTTTTATTTTCCCCTCCGAGCCCCGTGAGCCCCAACCTTGGGGAACTATTATGCCGTCATATTTTTTAAGGGCTCCGATTCCGTTTTTCTCTATTTCATCAGTATTAATCCAACTTAAATTCGCTTTGCATTTATTGGACATAGCTGCATGCTTAATTGCTTCAATAACTGATATATAAGAATCAGACAAGGTAAAATCACCGGTTGAAAAATATTTTCCGACTATACCAATGTTTACTGTTTTTTTAATATTTTTTGAGCGACTCACCATTTTTCTCCATTCAACTAGATCAATTTTTCTTTTTTTCAAATTGAATTTTTTTAAAATCCTATCCCCTAACCCATCTTTTTCAAAATTTATCGGAACATCATAAATTGAATCAATATCCGGCGCTGAAATAACGTCTTCCCGAACAATATTGCAATTTATAGCTATTTTTTTTCTTCTTGGCTCATCAACTACTACTCTTGATCTAGCTATAATGAAATCAGGCTGAATTCCGGCAGCATTAAGACTTCTTATGGCTTGTTGAGTCGGTTTTGTTTTCATTTCTCCTATTATTGAAGGAATTGGCAAATAACTAACCATAACGAATAAAACATCTTTTGGCTTCATTAATTTCATCATCCTAGCTGCTTCTAAAAATAACATATTTTGATATTCCCCTACCGTTCCACCTATTTCTACGATCATAATTTCAGCTTTATTTTTTTTAACCGCTTTTTCAATCCTATCTCTTATTTCCATTGGTATATGCGGTACAACCTCTACGCATTTACCCCCGAATTCAAGATTTCTTTCTTTCTGAATTACTGACAAATATACTCTTCCTGTCGTCATGTAATTCTCTCGATAAATATTTTTATCCAAAAATCTTTCATAATTTCCTAAATCTTGATCAGTTTCATCGCCATCTTCAGTAACAAACACTTCTCCATGTTCAATCGGGTTCATAGTCCCAGCGTCAACATTGATATATGGATCAATTTTAATACAACTCACATCATATCCTTTAGACTGTAAAATTCTCCCAATTGAGGCAGTTGTTATTCCTTTACCTACTCCGGATATTACTCCTCCAACAACAAAAATATATTTTGTGGGAAATTTCTTTTTTCTCTTTACTGCTGTTGACATATTTTTTATATTAAATAATTAAATCAAATAATAATTTTAATCATGAGGGTATGATGGCAGAAACTGAAAAAGATAAAGTTTTATTAATAATGTATAATTAAAAAAATTAATATTATTGTATGTAGCAACAAATCGCCTGCCCAAAATCTTAAAAATCAACAAATTTTATCTGTTTTTTTTAAATCAATAACGAAAGTACTCAAGCCTTTAAAATATTAATTAAAAAAGGTTTATGGCAATTATCTAAAGTATTAATTTTATAAATTGCCGAAAATTTTCATAAAATTGCACAAAAGAAAATAAAACGAAATGCTGAATGCGAATGTTAGTTTTAAAAAAGGCAGCTAATAGCTGTCTTTTTTATTTTTTATTTTCATTAATAATTTCTACAGCCTTTTCCATTTGAGGATCTCTGTTCTCATTATAATCTTTTTCTGATAAATCAATTTCAACGCTAGGCTTGATTCCTTCTTTATTTATATTATTTCCTTTGGGTGTAAGCCACTCCGCAATAGTAATCTTAACTGATGAGCCGTCAGGAAGATTTTCAACAGTCTGAACGGAGCCTTTACCAAAAGTTTTTTTACCTACTATTGTGGCTAAATTATAATCTTGCAAAGCGCCAGCAACAATTTCCGAAGCTGAAGCGCTACCTTCATTAACTAGTACAACTGTTTTATAATTTTTTAAACGGGCATTACCTCTGGCTGGATGATCAACTTTTTCCTTATCACTAAATTTTTCAGATACTATTGTCCCTTTATCAATCCATTCGCTAGCTATATCAATGGCAGTATCTAAATAGCCACCAGGATTGTTTCTAAGATCAAGTATTATACCTTTTGGATTTTTTTGCATAACATCATATACTGCTTTTTCAAATAATTCCAATGTATCCCCATTAAAATTAGTAATTTTTATAATAAAAATATTTTTATCATATTTTGAAAAATTATTTTTCGGTGAATTTGATGTTATTATACTATCAATTTTTATGGTATCTCTAATTATTTTAAAATCTTTTGTCTTTGATTCATTTTTTTTAAGAATAGTCAATGTAACTTCCGTTCCTTTGGGTCCTCTAATTTTTTTTACAGCTTCTTCTGTGCTCATACCTATTGTTGAAGTTCCATTTATGAATATAATTTGATCTCCTGCCTTGAGGCCCGCCTTTTGTGCTGGTGAATTTGAAATAGGAGAAATTATTGTTAAAACTTCATTTTTTATACCAATTTCAGCACCTATACCTTCAAATTTTCCAGATAAATCATCATTAAATTCTTTTGAAATTTTTGGATCCATAAATACTGTATAAGGATCTTCAGCTGATGACACTAAACCTTTTAGTGCCCCATAAAACATAGTTTTATCATTTAATTTATCACGATAAACAAACTTGCTTTCTAACAAATCCCAAACATCCCAAAAAAGATTAAAATCAACATTTTGAATTATTTTCTCACCATTAACTTTACTATATTTGCCTGTTAAATTTCCCAAAAAGAAAGCTTCGTCAACTCCCATTTTTTTTATAACATCACTTTTTCCTGCTATATACACCCCGCTAAAAAATGAAATTGACATCAAAATTAAAATTATAATAAAAAAAGAAGCTACTTTTAAGCCTTTTCTTTTTTCTGGCATTTCACTAGTATTATTTAATTGATATTCCATATTATCATTTTATATCAACATTTTAACATAATAATGCCATTCTTAACAAGAGCCATTTTCTGGTTGAAATTATCTTCATTTTAAGCTATATTTAATATATATTAATTAATAATTTTATTATATTATATGTCTAAATTTATTATTAAAGGAAATAAAAAATTAAGTGGTCAAATTGAAGTAAAAGGCGCTAAAAATTTAGCTTTAAAAATTATTCCAGCATCTATTCTATCAGATAAAAAAATCTTCATAAGTAATTTGCCTGATATAGAAGATATTGGACGCTCGCTTGAATTGTTATCTTCATTTGGGGCAAAAATTAAAAAAAATAATGATAAATGTGAAATAGAAGTAAAAAAAATTATAAAAAATAATCTTGATCCATATTTTGCTAATAAATTCAGAGCATCTATAATGTTTGTAGGACCGATTTTGGCAAGGATCGGAGAAGTAAATTTTCCGCATCCCGGGGGCTGTGTATTAGGTGCTGGTGGCAGACCAATAGATTTGTTTTTAGATGGTTTTAAAGCTTTAGGAGCTGAAATAAAAATAAAAAATAATTATTATAACATTAAAGCAAAAAAATTAAATGGTGGAAATTATTTTTTTACTAAAGTAAGCGTAACCGGGACAGAATCTCTTATGTTAACGGCTATTTTAACTGATGGATTAACAACTCTTAAAAATTGTGCACTTGAACCTGAAATAAAAATCTTAGCGGATTATTTAAATAGTCAAGGAGCTAAAATTAAAGGAGCTGGCACAACAACAATAGAAATAGAGGGTGTAAAAAAAATAAATGCTGGTAATTTTAATATAATTCCTGACAGAATTGAAACTGGTACTTTCGCAATAATGGCAGCGGCGACTAATTCAGAAATTACAATTACCAAATGCAACCCTTCGCATATTGAAATTCTATTAAATATATTTAAAAAAATTGGAATTAATTTTAAGACTGGAAAGGACTGGATAAAAATTATACCTGCTAAAAAAATACTACCTTTTAGTATAAAAACTCATGAATATCCGGGTTTTCCAACCGACTTGCAAGCTCCTTTTACTGTATTAATGACCCAAGCTGAAGGCTCATCATTAATTCATGAAACAATTTATGATCGTCGTTTATTATATACAGACATGCTTATGCAAATGGGCGCTAATATTATAATGTGCGATCCCCATAGAGTAGTTATAAATGGTCCGACTAAATTACACGGCCACAAATTAACTAGCCCTGATTTACGTGCAGGCATTGCTATGATTATTGCCGCTCTGATTGCGAATGGTAAAACAGAAATAGACAACATTTATCAGATTGACAGAGGTTATGAAAAAATTGATGAAAGATTAAAAAAAATTGGTGCTGATATCAAAAGATTTGAATAAAAATAATTTTTATAAAAATATTAAACTAATTAATAATTTTAATTGATTAAAATATGTCGCAAATATTTAGAAATATTTTATTTATTTTTTTTATATTAAGTTTTTTTATTTTAACACCTATAATTATTTTATACTCTTTTGGTTATAAAATAAATTACTCTTGGCCGATTAAGTATGACAATATTTTACAAAAAACCGGCATGTTTATTTTTAAAACTAAGCCGAAAAATACAAAAATATATTTAAATGGAGAAATACAAAAAAATTTATTTAATAATATAACATATACACCGGCAAAAATAAAAAATTTAATTCCTAAACAATATAATATTAAATTTGAATTAGATGGATACTGGCCATGGGAAAAAAAATTAAATATTTACCCTGGCATTGCAACTAATGCTGAAAATATAATTTTATTTAAAAATAATAAAGAAGAATTATTGTATAATTTAAAAATAAATTTTTCATCAATATCACCTAATAAAAATTATATTGCTATTATTGATGATAATAAATTAAATATATTTGATATAGAAAATAACAAACAAAATTATTTAGCTTCCACTACAATTTCAAACACAAAAGAGTTTGTTGCCTTATGGTCCCCTGATAGTAATTATTTATTTATTAATAATACGATTTATTACATAAATAATTCAAATATTTCAATAAAAATAAATAAATTGCCTAATTCAGTAATTGATTTATTTAAATGGGAAAATAATAATAATTATGTAAATTATATTAATGAGAATAAAGATATAGTAGAATTTAATATTAATAATAATGAAACAAAAACTATTTTTAAAAATATTGAAAAAAACAAAATATTAGATTATATATATTTTGATAATAAAATTTATATAATAGTAGAAAAAGATGGTGAAATTAACTTAAATATATATGAATATAATAATCAAAAAATTATTTCTGACTTTAAAATTCCATTTTCAAATATATATTCAATTAAAAATATTAATAATAATTTAATTGCTATACATGATGAAAAAAATAATATTTGTTATTTAATAAATAACAAAACGCCCATAGAATTATATGATAAATTTAGTAATATTAAATATTTCGATCGCCTTAATAATGATATAATTTATACCAATGATTTTGAAATTTTTAATTATAATATTGATAATAAAAATAAAACTTTTTTAACAAGAATAAGTAAAGTTATAAATAATGTACTTTGGATGCCAAACAAAAATTATATAATTTATTCAACAAACAATACAATTAATTCATTGGAGCTGGACGACCGTGAAAAGCATAATATAATTGAATTAGCTACGTGCGATAAAATTAATAAAATATTTTTAAATAATGACAGCAACACCATATATTTTGATGGGATATGCAAAGGTATTAATGGTTTATATAAGTTGGAAATATAATTAATATATAAATAAACCACCTACTAATAATGGCGTTTTTTTATATTTATTTTATTTATTTTTTAAAAAATTTTTTAAATCATTCCCAATATCTTTTCTATCAAACGCATATTTTAACGAAGTTTTTAAGTAATTAAAAGGATCTCCGGTTGTAAGCCATTCGCCGTTTTCAACCTTTTTAGCAATTATTTTATTGCCCCTTTTAACATAAGTTTTTATCGCATCAACAATCCAAAGTTCATTATCTTTGCCTAAAGCTGTATTTTTTAATATATCAATTATTTTTTGATTCAATATCATTCTGCCAAATTCGGCTAAATTTGACGGTGCAGTATCCATGCTTGGTTTTTCAATAATATCAGTAATTTGCATAGTACTTTTCTTTAATTTTACTATACCATATTTATGTAAATCTTCATTTAAAACTTCCTGCACTCCAATTATAGGGCATAATTTTTTTTCATATTCATTTATCATCTGTTTCGTAAATGATATTTTTGATTTAACTAAATCATCACCAAAAGCAAAAACAAAGGGTTCATCTTTTACTAAATTAGCAGCAGACAAAATTGGCGTTCCATTTCCATATGGCCCTTTTTGTCTAATATAAATAAAATTTGCCATTTCAGAAATTTTTTTAATTTCTTTCCATAATTTTACTTTGCCTGATTTTTTTAAATCTTCAGCTAAAGCCCAATTATGATCAAAATGATCTTCTAGCGGCTTTTTGTCCCATTTAGTTACTAATATTATATCTTCAATCCCAGCTTCAACTAATTCTTCAACTAAAAGCTGAATAATGGGCTTATCAACAATTGGTAACATTTCCTTAGGCATGGCTTTAGTAGCTGGCAAAAGCCTTGTACCTGAACCGGCAACAGCCACTATAGCTTTTTTTATTTTTTTCATACTTGTCCTGTGAAATAATTCCGCATTTGCGGAATTCCCGATTGGATTTCACAGGATTTGCCTGTGAAATATTCACTAATTAAATTTTAATTATCTTTAATTGCTACTACAAACAAATTATCTATATTTATTATACCAAAAGTAAGATAAAAAAGGAAAACTGATGCATAATACCAGGCATATTTAAATAAAATCGCCAGACTGCTTCTATTTCCAGACATGCTTTTAATAGGTTTTAAATGAATAAATTTTATTTT